>Ga0129313_1000233_pt1 | contig 54455 bp, 50 predicted proteins | sample O1105metagenome_FD_94436 | JGI IMG/M metagenome (GOLD analysis project Ga0129313, IMG submission 94436) | Orangutan group fecal microbial communities from fecal samples from Wisconsin, USA - O1105 metagenome | ecosystem: Host-associated > Mammals > Digestive system > Large intestine > Fecal...
CAGCACCTGGCACGGCTGGGACGGAAGTCGCTGTCGTTCTCAAAATCGGTGGAGCTGCATGACAAAGTCATCGGGCATTATCTGAACATAAAACACTATCAATAAGTTGGAGTCATTACCTGGAAGTTACACTGGTAAGCTACTTGATTTGAGGCACCGTGATTTACTAATGAAGTATGATCTAATCATCATAGCGATAGGAGCACCGACCCAGGAACGGTTGTTTCATGACTATTTAATTAAAGAAAAAATTAATGTCCCAGTTATTAACACATGGGTTGAAGGGTATGGCATAGGGGGGCACGCCGTTCTGGCGATTCCTGGAACAAAAGGATGTTTACGTTGTGCATATGTTGACCCAACTGATTTTTCAAGAGGACTAGCTTCTAACTTGAATTTTTTGGCTCCGAATCAAGATTTGACTAAAAACCATGCTGGATGTGGCGATGCGTTCCTACCTTATTCATACCTAGCTTCAACTCAAACAGCCCTTATTACCGCTAATCTCGGATCCCAATATCTTCTTAGTAAGATTAGAGAATCATCTAGAGTAAGCTGGAAGGGAAGTTCTGAGGATGCGATAGCAAATGGATTCAAATTAAGCGGAAGATATGACGCATTCACTCGTATATTAGAAGTACTGCCCTTGTTCAACGATGAGTGTGATATTTGTAATGGATATTTTTAATATGCTAATTGTCGATACTGAGCATTTTAATCTCTCTATATCAAAGAAAGTGAGTGATATCTGGCAAAAACATCGACAGTTCAACCCAATGGATCCTGAAGCATTTGGAGTACTCATTGGCAATAAAGATTTTGAGATTGAGCGTTATGGTTTAGTTGAAATAACAGTGCCGCAGAAAGAGGACAAATGCTCAAGAATGAGTTTTATCCTCAGAGATCCGGAACATCAACGAACAGTCGATCGATTGTATGAGAATTCCGAAGGCCAATTGATCTACTTTGGCACATGGCATACACACCCTGAAAAAAACCCTTACGCTTCATACACCGATACTAGGGACTGGAATAATTGTAAGTTACGTAACCCAGGGCAGAGGCTTTTTTTCATAATAATTGGTACAGAAAAAAATGCCCTCTACTATTTTAATAATGAAAAAATTATTCGACAGGAATTCTGAGGTTTATTATGGATAAAAAAACTTTAATTTATCTTATCAAATTTATTTTTAGACCAAAAGATCAACTGTCTAAACTTTCACTTGGCTTGTTGAGTTTAGGAATGACGGGGTTAGTTGGCGGTTGGGGGCTTAACATTGTTTTCTCAAAAGACTTTGTTAAGAGGTATATTGATGTTATTGATGGGATAAATGTAACTTATCAAAAATACTCAGATATTGCCCAAATAATAAGTTTGACCTTCATTGCCGCGGGTTTTATTTTATGGTTTATTTGCGTATATCTTGCTCTTCGGGACTTGAATAAGCGAGACATAGCCCTTATTCGAGCATATGGGTTTGAAAATACTGATCCCCACGCAGCAGAGAAAATGCTTTCTACCAGAGAGAAAGCAAAAATTTTACATGTGGATTTTAAAGCCTTTGACTCAAGAATAAAAAATAACAATTTGTCCAACGCAAGTTATATCCGGCAAACTATTCAAGATAGGATACATCACACTGGTGCAACAACTGCTTATGTTGCTGCACTCGGCAGTGTACCGTATCTTTATATGGTTGGTAGCTTCATGACAGATGGGCATTTGGCATTAAAACTGTTTGATTTTGATCGAGATAAAAAAATTTTTCATCCTCTTGATGCTCCTCCAACTAATGCAAAGATAGTTAAATTTTATAATGGTCAGATAATTCATGATAGTAAATGTGTGCCATCAAATGATGGAAATGTTATAGGCCTTGCAATTTCATTCACAATGGAAGTTTTAGAAAAAGATCTTCCCACTGATTTTATTGGGCACACTTTACATGTCCAACTGAATACAGGATTCCGATTTGATAATCTTCCTGAAGAAGATGAGCAAGAAAAAATAACCAGAGATCTTAGCTATATTATTTCTGAATTAAAAAAACAGGCTAATGAGGTACATCTTTTTGTTTCCGCTCAAGCATCAGTCGTCCTTCGACTTGGCACTCTTTACCAAGAAGGCCTACATGGTATTATAAATATTTGGCACTGGAACTCTATTGCTAACAAATATGAATGGTGTATAAAAGTGACTAGCAAGAACGTGAGTTAACGATTTATTCAACATTTATAGTTTTTTCAAATTGATAACTTTCTTATAATGCCCTGATATATGAAATTATAACTCAGGGCTAAATGTATATAACGCATGTGTTAAATGAACCCAACATCTACTTATAAGTCTTCAGTTACTCCCCTTTCTTCTACGTATCTGAACGGTTTGCGTATATCCTTTCCGAACATTTCTGGACAAAATCTATCACAACCTTTATGTTGTCTGAAAAAATATTTAAAATCATAACGTTCTAATCTTTTAATTCAAAACTACTCGAAGTGGCTGTTGCGAAGAACGAGGGGCATTATTTTTAACGCGATGATTCAACATACAACAATCCCTCCGACAATTAAGGATTTGGCTTTTCGAGATCATTACGTTTTTTTGATGTGAGTCTCATTATTACTCTATTTTTAAAATTAAAATAACTTATTGTATGAACAATACAAATTCATCTTCAAACATTTTATTTTTATATAGCATATGGAAAATACTAATGCGATTACACACCCTTAAAATAAATGGTTTCAAAAGAATTCACAATGCTCAGGTCAAATTTGGTGACGCCACGTTTTTAATTGGTTCTAACAACGCAGGGAAAAGTTCAGTTTTAAAGGCCATTGAGTGGTTATTGTCTGATAAAAAAAGAATGACCTCAGACTGTTTTTGTTCCGAAGTTGATGCCGAAACTGGTGAAAACAAAATATCCTGTAAAGAAATCATACTTGAAGCTGAGTTCAGAAATGTTCCAGATGACGCTAAATCGTGGAGAGGATTTAAAGGAAGAGTTTTTTCTTATGATCCAACCGATAGTGGAGAAACTGGGAATAGCATTTTTTATAGAAAGAGCTATACATTGGGTGAAGATGTTTTAATTGAATTAAAATCACTCAAGAGAGAACTAAAGAAAGACTTTGAGAATCTAAAGAAGCCTCTGGAATTTATTGAAGCCGGAGTCGACGCTGCAATCATTACCGAACTATTCTCAGCTTTAGAAAAAAACATAAGTGGCAGTGAGAAGTCAAAACTCGAGCTCATAGATGATATTTGGGACGTAACAGAAGAAGAGATCTGGGACAAAAACCCAGGAGGCATAGGTGGCGTGGTACTTTCAAAACTACCAAGTTTTTTACTTATTCCCGCCGAATCAGGAGCTAATGAAATTGAAGATAAAACTGGAGTGCTTCAAAAAACGCTAAACGAACTATTTAAAGATGTTAGAGGAGGTTCAGACAATTACAAGCGTGCCCAAGAATGTTTAAATGAACTTGCTAAAGAATTAAACCCTTCCGATGAAAAATCAGAATTTGGGATAATGATGGGTGAGCTAAACAAAGTTCTTTGCGGTGTATTCCCTGAGTCAAAAATCTATGCACTCGCCGATCTTTCCAATCCTGACACGGCATTGTCACCTACTTTCTCCATTGAAATGTCAAGCAATATACGAACTACAGTATCTAACCAAGGAACCGGTATGGTAAGGGCCGCTGTTTTTGGTCTGCTAAGATTCAGGCAGGAGTGGTTAAGAAAAAGAGGTGACGACGCAAGGAGTCTTATCATTGGCTTTGAGGAACCTGAAATATATCTTCATCCAAGTGCAGCCAATCAAATGAGAGATATTATCTATGAATTATCAGGCTTATCATCTCAAATAATTGCCACAACTCACTCCCCTTATCTCATCGATCTTTCTAGGAAACCAAGACAAGTATTGAATAGATTCCATTATGAATCATCTCATACCTCAATCAACCCATTCTCTGTGACCGAAAAATACAAACAACTATCAAAAGATGACAAGAATTATGTAAAAATGATAATGAAATTAGATGATCATATGTCGCGTATATTTTTTACTAAAAAGGTTATAATAGTAGAGGGTGATACAGAGGAAATTGTTTTCAAGGAAGCGCTTCGGAGGGTGCCTGCACTTTCTAGAAATAAAATACTAACCAACACCGAATTAGTTAAAGCACGAGGAAAGGCAGCTATAATAGGATTAATAAAATATCTTTCTGCATTAGATGTTGACTTTATAGTTATTCACGATAGAGATCAGGGTGTTAAGGGGGCGGAAGTATTTAATCCACATATACTAGAAGCCGCTGGCGACCATGAAAAAGTAATTGTTGTAGAGGAGTGTATTGAAGATCTTCTTGGCTATCCAGCTCCAACATCTGAGAAACCATTTAATGCCTATCAACAAACATTAGGATGGGGAGAAGATTTTGATGGAATCCCTGATAAATTAAAAGAAGTTATGCAAAAAATTTATAATGCGTGGCTATAAAATAATTAAAGCATACAACTTGAGGGGTCTAATGATGGATCTGATAGTCAGATCCATCATTTTATAGAGCAGCCATCTAAATTATTAGTATAAAGATATACTAATAAAGCTTTCAGACACAAGATCAGACGTCGCAATGCATAAATTAGAGGAGAATGAATGTTCAAGCAGACTATGCTACGACAAATTTGCGCATGCGCAAATTACTTGAACTCAATTTTGTGACAGAATTTTGGTGATGCTGATTTTGAGTAAACCGACTTTACTGCTGGCTGATAACCTAATATACCTCTCGCAACCTTTACCGCTTGCTCTTCATAACGTTGGTGACTTCGCTTCTTCACATTGGCCGGTGATTCGATTTCAACCTTAGGATCTTTTTCAGCTTTCATTGGATATCTCTTCAGCTATTTTCTCCGTTCAGCTTTCAATTTTTGCTGATGCAAATCGTACATGTATTGGAGACGCAGCCAGAACTCAGGTGTACCACCCATTAAAGCTGCAATATGAACAGCCATCCCAGCGGTCAACGACAACTTCCCTTCAAGAAACTCTGCTGCAATCTGGGTTTCATTCACAAAGCTTTGAGCACTCCTCCCCATATCAGCCAGATCACGTGCAATGATGACACCAGGATGAGATACTGTATATTGCCGCATTAGACATACCTCTTTCAAGATGAAGTGCAAGCCATTATTTTGCAATGAATAATGGATATATGATAACTAGTTTTGCTTATCGTTTGCAGCTCCATAAAAAGGCCAGCATTTCTGTAGCATCTTTATTGGCATAAAAGCGTCTAATTTTTTCATTAAACTCCTGAGAACGAAAAGCAGGAATACTGATGGGTTCGAATCCATTACTCATCAGCCAGCCATTCATCATGTAAAAACCAGTACGTTGATTCCCTTTAGAAAAGAACTGTTGAAACATACAAAATAGGAAAAAAATCATCGCAGCTTCGATAGGTGGCATTGTCAACATGAGTTGAAAATTTCCCATGAAAATTCTATTTAACTCAGACACTTCTGTGTTTTCCTGATGAATACAATGCACGCCCTCATCACGAAAAATACCCGGCTCAGGCGTTTCGTTACGTGTAATAATATTGTTTAGCAACATGAGTGTTTCTTTGTCCAAACAGAAGCGACCAGACCTAATCAGTTTTAAAAGCTTTCTGCTACTATCAACCAGATTAGTTACCTGCTCAACATCTTTGACCTTATGACCACCAATCGTCACACCTCCAAGCAGAGTTTGAATATCGACAAACGTTAAGGGGTTATTTTCCAGTTTGGCAACATTCCAGATAAACTCCGCCATACGTTGGTTATAGATAGCTACAACACGGGCAACACTCCCGGCCTCTGAAGCTGGGAGCACATTGGCATCATAGTTGAAGCCGAGAGATGTAGTGACAATCATTGAACGGTTCCGTTGGTTCCAGAACCACCAGTCTATACTTCCTGCTTGCAAAACTAAATTTGCCCTTACTTCAACAAGATCACAATACGCGCTTATGAACTACTTGCTTTACTTCTCCATTGCACAATACTGTATGCATAACCAGTATCTATTGCGAGTGAATCAACATGTCTCTTTGGAGTGGAATTTTTATATTTAACAATATAATCATATTGTTAAATGACTTTTTGGCGTATGAAAACTATAGAATACAAGATCCTGTATTTTGTCCTTTTTCTGCTCATGAAGACCTATGATCATGGGTGTATTTCCATCCCCAGCACAGGATTACGTCGAAAATGAACTGGATTTAAATGAGCTCTGTATACGTCGACGAGCCTCTACTTTTTTTGTACGCGCCAGCGGTTGCAGTATGCAGGAACCAGGTCTTTGTGATGGCGACATTCTGGTGGTTGATCGCGCTGAGGAAGCCATTCATGGCGATATTGTTGTCGTGGAAGTCGATGGCGAGTTTACCGTTAAACGTCTTCAACTGAAGCCCTGCCTTGCGCTTTTGCCTATGAGTCCAGCATTTCCAATTATTTATCCCGATGAATTGCAATTACTTGGTGTTGTTACGTGGTTTCTCAACTGCACTCGTACTCGACAGAGGTAACGATGCCAATGTTTGGTCTTGCGGATGTAAACTCATTTTATGCCAGTTGTGAGGCGTTGTTTCGCCCAGATTTGCGAGGCAAACCGATTGTTGTTCTTAGTAACAACGACGGATGTGTTATCGCACGCAATGCTGGTGCAAAAGCGTTAGGAATAAAAATGGGTGTGCCCTGGTTCCAGATTAAAAATCAGAGTTATAGGGAAAAGGTGCACGTTTTCAGTTCAAACTATGCGCTTTATCATAGCCTTAGTCAGAGAGTCATGAGCGCTCTTGAGGAGATTACACCGCGAGTTGAACAGTACAGCATCGATGAAATGTTTCTCGATTTGACGGGCATTGATAGTTGCGAAGATTTTGAACATTTTGGCCGACGCCTCAAAGCGCATGCCCTGAATACCGTTGGGCTACCCATTGGCGTTGGTATTGGGCAGACCAAAACCCTGGCCAAATCGGCCCAATGGGCCAGCAAGGAGTGGAAACAGTTTCGCGGCGTCCTGGCGCTCACACCGGATAATTCGAAACGCACCATGACGCTGCTGGAAAATCAGCCCGTAGAAGAGGTTTGGGGCGTGGGCAGGAAAATAGGCAAACGCCTTAATCTGATGGGTATTAAAAATGCTTTACAGCTTGCTCAATCCAGTCCGAGATTTATCCGGGAAAATTTTTCAGTTGTTCTGGAGCGCACCGTACGGGAACTGAATGGAGAGTCCTGCATTCCTCTTGAGGAGCTTCCGCCATCAAAACAGCAGATTATTTGCTCACGCTCCTTCGGTGAGCGCATCACGTCAAAAGCAGCCATGCAGCAGGCACTGTGTCTGTACGCGACACGTGCAGCCGAAAAGCTGAGAGGTGAACGCCAGTTTTGTCGACACATCGGCATATTTATAAGAACCTCACCCCACGCAATTAACGAAGTGTATTACGCCAATAGCGCTGGAGAAAAACTTGCCCTGCCGACCCAGGATACGCGAGACATTATTGAAGTTGCACTGCGTTCACTAGATCGCATTTGGCTGGATGGTCGGCGCTATATGAAAGCCGGTATCGCGCTTGATGATTTTACGCCGAATGGCGTAGCTCAGTTCAACCTTTTTGACGAGAACAAACCCAGAGAGAAAAGCGCCCAACTGATGAAGGTACTGGACGGCATCAATCAGTCCGGGTTGGGCAGTGTGTGGTTTGCGGGTCAAGGCGTAGATACAGCGTGGAAGATGAAGCGAGAAATGCTCAGCCCAGCGTGGACTACCTGCTGGAATGATATTCCGATAGCGCAAATAAAATGAAGAAACTCTCTATTAAAGAAAAGGTTAATAAAATCTTGCTTTTCCATTCCACATAAATGCGGATATGAGCAGCAGGGTGATGTCGATTCTGGAGGAGCTGTCTCCACGCGTGGAAATATACAGTATCGATGAAGCCTTTTGTGATTTAACCGGCGTGCGAAACTGCAGGGATCTTACGGATTTTGGTCGGGAAATCAGAGAAACCATTTTACAGAAAACACATCTTAAGGTTGGGGTCGGTATCGCCCAGACCAAAACCCTGGCCAAGCTGGCGAACCATGCGGCCAAAAAGTGGCAGGAACAGACTGGCGGGGTGGTTGATCTCTCGAATATTGAGCGCCAGCGTAAGCTGATGGCTGCGCTTCCGGTTGATGAAGTCTGGGGTGTCGGGCGCCGTATCAGTAAAAAACTGGATGCTATGGGCATTAAAACGGTCTGCGACCTGGCGGATACCGATATTCGCTTTATCCGCAAACATTTCAATGTGGTGCTTGAGCGCACTGTGCGGGAGTTGCGCGGTGAACCTTGCCTGGCGCTGGAGGAGTTTGCGCCAGTTAAGCAGGAGATCATTTGTTCAAGATCGTTTGGTGAAAAACTTACGGATTACAATGCGATGAGAGAGTCTATTTGTACCTATGCTGCACGTGCTGCGGAAAAGCTACGCAGAGAGCACCAGTTCTGCCGGTTTATCTCTACGTTTATCAAAACCAGCCCATTTTCCCTGAATGAGCCGTATTACGGTAACAGCGCATCGATAAAACTGCTGACACCAACCCAGGATAGTCGGGAAATTATAAGGGCGGCCACACGTAGCCTGGACGCAATATGGCGAGAGGGACAACGTTATCAAAAAGCAGGGGTCATGCTGGGCGATTTTTTTAGCTCAGGCGTTGCACAGTTGAATCTTTTTGATGACAACGTTCCACGGCATAACAGCGATAAGCTGATGGCCGTTCTGGATACGCTCAATGCTGAAAAAGGTAAAGGAACGCTCTATTTTGCCGGACAAGGTATACAACAACCGTGGGCGATGAAGCGAGATATGCTCTCACCGCGTTATACAACGAGATACAGCGATTTACTGCGGGTTGGGTAGGGTGGTTATCGTAAATAAGTCTTTTGAGCGATTCTAAAACTGTCCAGAAATAAATAAAAAAATGATTATCAGCCGCCATTAAAAATTTTATTGTAGCGCCGACTAACAGATAACTAACTGACAAACGGCAAGTCTATAATAGGAAATTTATGAAAAAGACGCTTATTACACTCATTATTGCAAATGCGCTGACCGCGACTACGGCATTTGCCGCAGCGGATGCGGGAACCTGGTATGCAGGTGGGAAATTTGGTTGGTCGCATTACTTTGATACCAGCGCAAGCCAGCAAACGGGGGCTAATGGTAATAAATATGGTGATGTTGGTTTTGATAGCGATAACGTCGGTGGTGGTGTATTTACAGGCTATCAGATTACTCCATGGCTGGCAGTTGAAGGCGGTTATGACTATTTAGGCAATATGCAATTCAACGGTAAAAATGGCGCATCTGGTTCTCAAATGAAAAGTCAGGGCCTGCAATTATCTTTGAAGGCAAGTTATGGTCTGACAGATAATTGGGATCTCTACGGCCGTGCAGGGGCAATGGGATATCGCGCGGAGTCAGATATTAAAGGCAATAACCGCTTTGATACCGGTGTGCGTCCGGTTGTGGCTGTCGGTACGGAATATGCCTTTAACAAGAACTGGGCTGGTCGCGTGGAATACCAATGGGTGAGTAACGTGGGTAATGAAAACCAGATTGGCGTATCGAGTGATGTTAGTTCCGTTACCGCTGGGTTGTCATATCGCTTTGGCCAGCATGACGACGCGGAGGTTACGCCTGCTCCGGCAGTTGCCGCCACTCCTGCGCCTGAACCTCAGCGTTTTAACTTAAAATCTGATGTGATGTTTGGTTATGATTCAGCAGCACTAACCCCAGAAGGGAAAGCGGCGATTGCGCAGCTATACCGAAACCCCGGTCTGCAACCGGCAAAAGATAAAGCGACCGTTGTTATTGGCTATAGCGATCGCACCGGAGCCGCAGATTATAACCAGCAACTGTCGGCCCAACGCGCGCAGGCTGTCGCCGATGAATTAGTCGCTTTAGGTATGCCGGCTGCAAACATTACTGCACAAGGATATGGTTCGAGTGATTCTGTCACGGGATCCAGTTGTGATGGGCAGACCGGACAGCAGCTGATTAATTGTCTTGCTCCAGATCGCCATGTCGTTGTTGAGATCACTGATAAGCACTAAACCAGTGTACAAAAAGCCCTCCTCATTATCGAATGGGGAGGGCTTTTTTATTCGCACAGTGAACTATCATTAACTGTGACAATTTAAAGATGTTAGAGCGTAATCATGTTCATAGAATCGTTAGTTTCGAGAGCTAAAGGTAAATTATGGCGTTATTTTCTGCCACGGTTTACTCTGAAAAAACATGTGGATGATCAAGTATATAATTATTATGGTGTTTATTTTTCGGATATTAAACAAGAAAAATATCAGCTTGTGAGTCTAAGAGGCAAAAGTGTTGTGCTTGAAAAATGGCATGCTGAGCAGCACGCCTATATGGAGAAAATAAACCTTCCACTCAATGATATTGAAAAAATGAATGTTGAGATTATTCATTGGAGAAAGCAAGGTCCGTTAAGGTTTGATTCGATTTTTCTTTTTGCAATAAATTATTTTACACGTATTGCTTATGTAAAAAATGCTCTGACGAGAGCAAAAAGCAATCTCTTTTCTTCATTCGCCAGTAACAAGGCGTTGAGTGGACTTGATCGTATAATGTTGCTACAGATGCTGGTGAACGAATATGTACATCAATCGCCAGAGAAAACTCACACTGGAGTAACATGTGATGAGGTTGTTGATCTATTGTACGGGACGCTTTGGTATAAACATATCAAGAATGAAGATTTCAGGAGGAAGGTCTTTCTGCTGCTCCAGTCACTTGTAATTACAGAGGATGTCAGATTTAGTGATGAAAAATATTATATACAAGGCAAGGCTATTTCAACAATTGTTTCATGGGAATCTGAAGATAAACGGGAAAAGCAGCAGATCAGGATCCAGAAAAATATTAGTCGTTTGATGCTTGTGATTACCGCGTCCACATTAATGATCACCCTGGCAATACTGGCTCAGGCAGGTCTTATTAATCTACATAATCTTTGGGTGCATCTGACACAGTTAAAACCAATCAGGGTGTTGTTCAAACTAATATAATAAAAATCAATGCGTTAACATAATCAGTAATCATATATTTTACAGCCAAATAACAAATCTGATAGTATACCCCCCTATAGTATCTGGAGGGCGTATGCCGCATTCACCTGAAGACAAGAAACGCATTCTCACCCGTGTACGCCGTATTCGCGGTCAGGTTGATGCGCTTGAGCGCGCACTGGAGTCCGGCGAACCGTGTCTGGCTATCCTGCAGCAAATTGCCGCCGTGCGCGGTGCATCCAATGGCCTGATGGGCGAAATGGTTGAGATCCATCTGAAAGACGAGCTGGTCAGCGGGGAAACTACGCCAGATCAGCGTGCTGTGCGCATGGCTGAAATCGGCCATCTTCTGCGTGCTTATCTAAAATAACACCATCACCTCGCAATAATGGGAAGAGACAAATGAAATCACGTGCAGCAGTTGCATTCGGCCCCGGCCAACCGTTAAAAATTGTCGAAATCGACGTCGCACCGCCAAAGAAAGGTGAAGTGCTGGTTAAAATTACCCATACCGGCGTGTGCCACACCGACGCCTTTACGCTCTCTGGCGACGATCCGGAAGGCGTATTCCCGGCGGTACTTGGCCATGAAGGTGGTGGCATTGTGGTTGAAGTAGGCGAAGGCGTTACCAGTCTGAAACCAGGCGATCATGTGATCCCGCTGTACACCGCAGAGTGCGGCGAGTGTAAGTTCTGTAAATCGGGTAAAACCAACTTGTGCCAGGCCGTACGTGCGACCCAGGGCAAAGGTCTGATGCCGGATGGCACAACGCGCTTCTCGTATAACGGTGAGCCGATTTATCACTATATGGGCACCAGCACCTTCAGCGAATACACTGTTTGCGCGGAGATCTCTCTGGCGAGGGTTAACCCGCAGGCCCCGCTGGACAAAGTGTGTCTGCTGGGTTGTGGCGTGACCACCGGTATCGGAGCAGTCCATAACACCGCAAAAGTGAAAGAAGGCGACACCGTAGCCGTATTTGGTCTGGGCGGTATTGGTCTGGCGGTCATTCAGGGCGCGGTGCAGGCGAAAGCCGGGCGTATTCTGGCCGTTGATACCAATCCGGAAAAATTTAAGCTGGCAGGTGAGATGGGCGCGACCGACTTCATCAACCCGAAGGATTACGACAAACCGATTCAGGATGTGATCGTCGAACTGACTGACGGCGGTGTGGATTTTAGCTTTGAATGTATCGGTAATGTTAACGTGATGCGCGCAGCGCTGGAATGTTGCCATAAAGGATGGGGCGAAAGCATCATCATTGGCGTGGCGGGAGCAGGACAAGAGATCAAAACGCGTCCGTTCCAACTGGTTACCGGGCGTGTCTGGCGCGGCTCCGCATTTGGCGGCGTGAAAGGGCGCACTCAGCTTCCTGGCATGGTTGAAGATGCGATGAGTGGGAAAATTCAGTTGGATCCGTTTATCACCCACCGTTTACCGCTGGAGCAGATTAACGAAGCGTTCGATTTAATGCATCAGGGTAAGTCCATCCGTACCGTTATCCACTTTGGCGATAACTGATTCATTGGCCAGCGGATTTAACCGCTGGCACTTTCCTGAATTTTTTAGAATTATGTTGTGAAAGTGTGACGAATCCGGCGCTTTTCACGGTAAGTAAACTTCCCGGATTGCCGATGACTATCTAACGGGCGTGTTTTCACGCATAAACCCTACAAGAGAGTCGACGGTCATGGACAACACTACATCGATGCAAGCCCAGCATAAACTGGGCTTTCTGCATCAAATCCGGCTGGTTCCGCTGTTTTCCTCCATTCTCGGTGGCATTCTCCTGCTGTTCGCCCTAAGTTCTGGGCTGGCAAGCTATTTTCTTATGCAGGCCGATCGCGATCAGCGCGACGTGACCGATGAGATTCAGGTCAGGATGGGGTTATCTAACAGCTCTAACCACTTACGCACCGCACGTATCAATATGATCCACGCCGGCGCGGCGAGCCGTATCGCCGAAATGGATGACATGAAGGCCAATATTGCCGAGGCCGAAAAACGGATCAAGCAGTCGCAGGACGGTTTTAACGCGTATATGTCGCGTGCGGTAAAAACGTCTGCTGATGAAGCGCTAGATGCTGAACTGAGCGCCAGCTTCAAAGCCTATACCGACGGCTTACAGCCCATGCTGAAGTACGCTAAAAACGGCATGTTTGAAGCGATCATCAACCATGAAAATGAACAGGCCCGACCGCTGGACTCTGCTTACAATAAGGTATTGTTAAAAGCGATCGACATTCGTACCGCAAGGGCGAACCAGTTAAGCGAACAGGCGCATCAGCGTACACAACTCGGCATGGCTTTTATGCTGGGTGCATTCGTTCTTGCGCTGGCGCTGACCGTAATGACGTTCATTGTTCTGCGCCGCACGGTCATTCATCCTCTGTTACGCGCGGCCAAGCGTATTGAGCAAATTTCCGCGGGCGATCTGACGATGCAAGATGAAGCGACCGGGCGTAGCGAAATTGGTCGCCTGAGCCGTCATTTGCAGACAATGCAACGATCGTTGGGGAAAACGGTGGGCACGGTACGTCAGGGCGCGGAAGAAATCTACCGCGGTACCAGTGAGATTTCGGCGGGTAATACCGATCTGTCTTCACGTACTGAACAACAGGCTGCGGCGATTGAACAAACGGCAGCCAGCATGGAAGAGCTGACCGCCACGGTGAAGCAAAACGCCGACAACGCGCATCACGCAAGCAAGCTGGCGGAAGATGCGTCCGGCAAGGCCAGTCGGGGCGGTCAGATGGTTTCTGGCGTGGTGAAAACCATGGGCAATATCTCAACGAGCTCGAAGAAAATCTCCGAAATCACAGCCGTGATTAATAGCATTGCTTTCCAGACCAATATCCTGGCGCTGAACGCGGCGGTTGAGGCGGCGCGGGCAGGAGAGCAGGGGCGTGGATTTGCAGTGGTGGCCAGTGAGGTCCGTACGCTGGCAAGCCGCAGCGCTCAGGCGGCAAAAGAGATTGAAGGATTGATCAGCGAATCGGTCCGACTGATTGATCAGGGCTCCGGAGAAGTCGTCGCGGCGGGCAATACGATGACGGATATTGTCGATGCGGTAAAACGCGTCACCGACATTATGTTAGAAATTGCGGCGGCTTCTGATGAGCAGAGCCGGGGCATCGTACAGGTGAGCCAGGCGATATCAGAAATGGATAAGGTTACGCAGCAAAATGCCTCGCTGGTTGAAGAAGCATCGGCTGCGGCGGCGTCTCTGGAAGAGCAGGCTGCACGCTTAACGGAAGCCGTTGGCACGTTTCGTTTAACAGGAATAAGCGCGATTAAACGCGCTTTCGTGACCACTACGCCTGACCCTTCACGTCCGAAGACGGCAACGGCCAGTGGCGATAACTGGGAAACGTTTTAACAATAAATTAAGGGACCTGATGGTCCCTTAATTTTGGGTATCAAAACGGTACGGTTTTGCGTATTGCGGCGATAAGGATCTGCGCGGCCTGAGAGAGTTGCACATCGACACGGGTAAGAATACCGATGGGTTCGCCCGCCCCGTGGGTAGGTATCGGCAACGACACCAGCGTCGCCTGGCGTAAATCTTCTCTAACCGCGCCTGAAGGGACAAACCACACATAGTCGTAATCAACCGTCAGCTGGCGGGAAAGCGATGCTGACAGTGTTTCAATGCAGCCTGGCGGCATTTTACAACCCTGACTTTGCAACAATGCTTCTGCGTGCTGGCGAGGTGCGGTTCCTTTTGGCGAAACCACCACCGGCCACTCCATTACCCGACTTAACGTGATGGTTTCCTGCAACAGCGGATGGTTAGGGCGCACGACCAGTTTAAGTGATTCCAGAAACAACAATTCATAATTCAGACCGACCATCAATTCTGGATCGGCCATGCGACCAATGCCAAGGTCGATTTCCCCGGATTTTAAACCTGCCAGAATCATCGGATTGCTCATGGTGGCGACCTGTAGCGTGGTCTCCATTTGCTGCTTGTGGAAAGGACCAATTACCGCAGGCAGAATGCCCAGTGCCGCGGTGGGTAAGGCCCCGATCCGTACTACATCAGTCTGCGACTCTTCGCGCTGATTTAACGCTTGTCCGGCGGTGTTGAGCGCATCCAGCACTCTTACCGCGTGGGTAAGAAACTGTTCTCCGGGCAGCGTTAACTGCGCGCCAAGGCGGCCACGCTCAAAGAGCCGGGTCCCGGTCAGTTGCTCCAGTTCATTTAGCGTTTTGGAGAGAGCCGGTTGGCTCAGGTTAAGGGTCTCAGCCGCGCGCCCCAACGTTCCCTGCTGTGCAACGGCGACAAAAGTATGAAGGTGGCGCAAGCGAATGCGCTGGTTGAACAGAACATTTTTTTCCATAAGCGATGTTAAAAACAGAGCCGTATCGGTGACAAGTAAAGTTGTTTGTTTTTGATAACCTGATAGCAAAATATTATTAACATTTATCATGTTTTACTTACAACTGATTTATTTTGCTTGTGTTTTGTACAGCGTTGCTGGGTGGTGGGATCATGGAAGGGAGTATGTTCAGTCGTTATACTTTGGTTATTGTTTACTTTTGAACGATTTCTCTTCACAAGGCACTGATGAATGATACATGTAATAGGGCACCTTAATCCCGATAGTGATGCCATCTGCACCGCCGCAATGACGGCGCGTTGGCTTAGTTTACGTGGCCAGCAGGCGACGGCATGGCGTTTGGGCGAGCCTAACCGCGAAACGCAGTTTATCTTTGAGCATGCGGGGCTGACGATGCCTGAACGGTTGGCGTTTGAACTGACCGATCGTGATGTCTGGCTGGTCGATTTCACCGAGCCTACCCAGGGGCCGGAATCGTTGACCGAAAGTAACGTGGTGGGAATTATCGATCATCACCGACTCGGTGGGTTAGTCACCCGTCTGCCACCGGAAGTGTGGGTGAAGCCCGTCGGCAGTAGCGCAACCCTGCTGTGGCAACTGATGACGGAGGATGAACGCAACCAGTTATCTTCCTCTGAGGCTGTTATACTGCTCGGTGCTGTATTGAGTGACACTGTCACGCTACGTTCACCAACGACCACCTCTGACGATCGTCAGGCGGTTGATGCGCTGGCCCAAAAAACCGGAGTGGATCTTGACGCTTTCAGCCGCGACCTGCTGTCAGCCAAAACAAGCGTGGAAGGGATGAGCGCCCGCGAACTTCTGCAGAAAGACATTAAAACCTTCACCATCCATGGACATTCAGTCTGTGTAGCGCAGCTTGAACTGTATGCGCTGCAACAGGTGGATGCGGTGCTGGACGATCTCCGTCAGGAAATGGCGAGCTATGCAGAAGAAAAGAATGCTGCGTTAGTCGTGCTGATGCTCACTGACATCAATCTGGGTGACACCAGCCTGTGGTTTGCTGGATCAGAACTTTCAGACATCCCGCAGCCTTGCAAGGTAGAAGGTATGCTTAGCCGTAAAAAACAGATGCTGCCCTGGCTGGAAAGTCATTTGAAACCACGCCAGTAGGTACTGTTCATCTTTTGTATGGGTGGGAAGTTTACGCGGGGTCACACTTTGATATTCGGTATGGCTATTAAAAACAACCAGTTACGAGTTTGTGTAGGTGGTTATTGTATGAAACTGTAGTGATAGCAGCAAGCAGGAACATACACAGCAGCACACATAGCTAAAGTTGTTGGCTTTTGTTACATCATCCTGATTTTATTGTTAGATTGGATGTTGTTAAATCCTTGTTTTCTAATGGCAAGGATAGAAGTAAATGAAGAAATTACTAGTGGTTATGGGCGTTATTGCGCTTTCTGGATGTGTCGTATCACAAAAGGAAGCTCAAGAAATGGATAACATCACACTATCACAGTGTGCAGTGTCTGATGGTCTGCCGGGAAAATATGACAATGCTGATCATAACTGTAGAAAGGAATTGTTAAGACGTGAACAAAATGGACAAATCACCAAAGCAGATCTTTCTGTAGGTGCACAGGGTGCTCAAGTGCAGAGTGCAGCAGATGCAGCAGACGAAACATCAAATGCTACTTTGTTAGGTAGTGGTGCAGTAGCAAGTGCCATCAACAATCAAGGAATGTATTAATAATACCAATAATTTACATCCAATACATAAACAGGCTGATGCTTTTGCATTGGCCTTTTTTCGTTTAGAATCAAAGAGCCTCTGGTAAATCCCAGAGGTGGGGATTTGCAGCCCCAACTAACACCACGCTGTTCACGTACATGAACGGTTCGTACTTGCTCGCCTATAGTTTTGTCTATGGTGGGTCGGGACGTGGGAGCCTAACGGCTCGCCAGTGGGTGTTAGCTGGTACTGCAAACCACGTTTCGATCCACCACCAAAAGGAAAGGGAAATGGTTAAGCAGGACTGGCACAGAGTAGACATCATAGCGGCATTACATAAGAAACGTCTTTCACTGGCTTCTCTAGGAAGGGCTAACGGTTTAGGTAATGAGACATTAATCAATGCTCTTAATCACGCATGGCCTAGAGGTGAGCTAATCATTGCTAACGCTCTTAACACTACACCTTCTGAAATATGGCCTTCTCGTAACTTTGAACCAGACGGCACACCTATTAAGCGAACTATCAGAAAACCACCAATAACGATCTAGCTAGCAAGGCTGCTCATTGAGTGGCCTTTTTCTTTTTCTGCGACTGAATAGGAGCTATTCGCACAATAATACGCTGCAAAGCAGCTACTACACTCCCACACCAAGGAAGGTATAAAATGGCAAAATCATTCGCAGAACAAATGTCCCGTCTGGCTAAATCTGATGCAGTGAAAGTGTTACCGAAGGAACCGAAAGGTTTGGCTTCTGGTACACCAGCAAAACCGAAAACACTATCTCTGTTCTGGAACAACAAACTTCATACCATCGTACCAAGTGAAGTACGACATAGTGACAATCCTGAGAAAGTGATTATTATGTACAACCTGAATGATTTGTTTAAGATCTCTGGTTACACTGCAACCAAACGTCCTTCCATCTGGACTGCCAATGAGCAAACTATTGAATTGTCAGAAAAGTTTCTTAGTTCAGGAATTCCTGCATTAAGAATTGTTCGTGGTCGTGGTGATCGTGGTGCAGGTACTTGGGTTATTGAGGAACTCCTGTACGCTTATGCTTCTTGGCTAAGTGCTGAGTTCCACAAAGCTGTTCTGGATGCTTTCGCTGCTGCCGTTGCTGGCAACATGGTGAAGGTTCGTGAGATTGTTCGTTCTGCTGTTCGTCAAGAAGGTGTGCCGATTCGTAAAGAGTTTGCTAGCACCTTCATGTCTACTGACGCTCGTTCAGAAGCAATTGAGTTTGCAACTGACCAAATTAACTTAGCTGTCACTGGCAAGACTGCTGAGGGTATCAAAGCACTAATACACTTGATCCCTCTAATCTCTACATAGTCTCGTGATGTAATCTGAGCCGCTTCATTCATGCGTAATCCGCAATGGTGCATAAGAGCACACATCCAATGAAGTTTTTTACCTTCAACAGCTTTCATAATAGGGAAAGCCTGTTCAAAGTGGGGATGTGTCATAGGCTCTTTCTTCTTACTATCACCAATGTTTTTGTAACGAGTGCCTAGAAACGGATTCTTACTAATCCATTCCTTCACATTAATCAGGTAAGTGAACCAAGTAAGATAACGGGCAATGTAAGTGTTCTTAGATGATACAGCCCTTCCTAGGTCATCTAAGTAGCGTTTGAATGTATCTACATCATCTCGTGTTAAGTCTTCAACATAAGTAATCTTATTAGTAGCAGCCCATGACATTAAATGATTAGCAGCAGCAGTAAATTGTGTGGTTGTTTTCTTTCTCCATTCTGTATTCACTTCAAGATAAGCTGTCTTAGCTTCTTCAAAGGTATGTCGAGGATTAGCAGCTACAGCAGCTTCTGCTTTAAGAAGCTCCACAGCAGCAGCTTGAGCAACAGCAGGGATAGCTAATGCAGGATTTAGTGTCTACACTCAAGCCCGTTAGAATGGCTTGTAGGCTTGCCATTTTGGACGCTGTAACAATGGTATCACGATAGCTCTTGAGCAAGACGGCTAACACTTTAGGATCTGCACTGGTAGTTAGCGTGTATTCCAAGAATTTCATGGTCATCAACGTTGCATTCTTCAACGCTTCATTGTGGTCACGAGTTTTGAGCATGATTGAAAGTGTGGTGTTCTTGAAACGTTTACGCCATACATAGCCGTTTTTATCTGTGTATGAACAATCAGTGATTTTGGTACGCATTATGAAGCCTCGGATTTTCTATGATTCCAGTGTAACCCGCGTGATTACTGGCTCTTTAATGCCTACGTGCTTATCAAAAGTTTAGGTGCTAATCACACTTTGTAAATTCTTCCCACCGGAGTCAGCGGCGTTTTCTACACTCCAGGTAATATTCACTGGAGGCATGACATTATGGCGAACACCATCACGGCAGATGAGATTCGGGAACAATTTTCGCAGGCAATGTCAGCAATGTACCAGCAGGAAGTCCCGCAGTACGGCACGTTGCTGGAACTTGTCGCTGATGTGAATCTGGCGGTACTGGAAAATAATCCGACGCTGCATGAAAAACTGGCGAATGCGGATGAACTGGCCCGGCTAAACGTTGAGCGTCATGGCGCCATTCGAGTGGGTACCGCGCAGGAGCTTTCTACGCTGCGCCGGATGTTTGCCGTTATGGGCATGTATCCGGTGAGTTATTACGATCTCTCCCAGGCGGTCGTCCCAGTACATTCCACAGCCTTCCGTCCCATCGACGATGCCTCGCTATCGCGCAATCCGTTTCGGGTATTCACCTCGTTATTACGGCTCGAACTAATCGAAAACGCCGCGCTGCGGCAAAAAGCCGCTGAGATCCTCGCGAAACGCGATATTTTCACCCGCCGTTGCCACGAGCTGCTGGATGAATTTGATGCGCAGGGCAGTTTTACAACTGAACAGGCGCAAGAGTTTGTGCATGAAGCGCTGGAAACATTCCGCTGGCATCAGCACGCCACGGTCGATGAAGAGACCTATCACGCATTACATAACGAACATCGGCTGATTGCTGATGTAGTGTGCTTCCCCGGTTGTCATATCAACCATCTGACACCGCGAACGCTGGATATTGACCGGGTGCAGTCGATGATGCCGGAATGCGGCATTGAGCCCAAAATACTGATTGAAGGGCCGCCGCGCCGCGAGGTGCCCATTTTATTGCGTCAGACCAGTTTCAAAGCGCTGGAAGAACCGGTGTTGTTTGCCGGTGAAATGCGCGGCACTCACACGGCGCGTTTTGGTGAAATCGAACAGCGCGGCGTGGCCCTGACGCCGAAAGGCAGAGCGTTGTACGACGAATTGCTGAATAAAGCGGGAACGGGGAAAGACAATCTGACGCACCAGCTACATCTTCAGGAGGTGTTCAAAGCCTTCCCGGACAGCGAATTCCTGCTGCGCCAGCAGGGGCTAGCCTGGTTCCGCTATCGTCTGACGCCATCGGGTGAAGCGCATCGGCAGGCGATTCGCCCGGATGACGATCCGCAGCCGCTTATTGAACGGGGCTGGCTGGTTGCGCAACCCATCACCTACGAAGATTTTTTACCGGTGAGCGCCGCAGGAATTTTCCAGTCCAATTTGGGTAATGAAACACAAGCTCGCAGCCACGGAAATTCCAGCCGCGACGCGTTTGAACAGGCGCTGGGTTGCGCGGTTTATGATGAGTTTGCGCTATATCAGGAGGCTCAAGAGCGAAGTAAACGTCGGTGTGGTTTACTTTAATGGAATTTACATGGGATTCGGCCTGTTCCCATCGACATAAAATATTTTCGATTTTGTACAGATAATCGGCGACCAACAATTGGATTATTAATGAATTTTGTCTAGAGTGAGCGGTCAGAAATGTGCACTCTCTTGCCGCTGATTTTGACCGGCGCGGGACCATTTACACGACCAGAAGGACTCACTTTCAGGCATGAATCGCAGACGATTTATTAAAGGTTCAATGGCAATGGCCGCCGTGTGCGGAACCAGTGGTATTGCATCACTCTTTTCCCGCGCCGCCTTTGCGGCAGAGTCTGACATTGCAGACGGAAAAACCGTACGTTTTGATTTTTCCGTTCTGCAATCGATGGCCCATGACTTAGCACAGAAGCCCTGGGGCGGCGCACCGCGCGCGTTACCGGAAACGCTGGCGAAACTGACGCCGCAGGCCTACAACAGCATTCAATATGACGCAGAGCAGTCTCTGTGGAACAATGTTGAAAATCGTCAGCTTGATGCGCAGTTCTTCCACGTGGGAATGGGCTTCCGTCGTCGTGTACGCATGTTCTCGGTTGATGGTAGTACGCATATGGCGCGTGAAATTCACTTCCGTCCGGAACTGTTTAAATACAACGACGCGGGTGTGGATACCAAACAATTGGAAGGGCAGACTGACCTCGGATTCGCTGGATTCCGCGTGTTTAAAGCGCCAGAACTGGCCCGCCGCGATGTCGTTTCTTTCCTGGGCGCCAGCTATTTCCGCGCCGTGGATGACACCTATCAGTACGGTTTATCGGCCCGTGGTCTGGCGGTAGATACCTACACCGACAGTAAAGAAGAGTTTCCTGATTTCACCTCTTTCTGGTTCGAAACGGTTAAACCGGGCGCAACCTCTTTTACCGTGTATGCGCTTCTCGACAGCCCAAGCGTAACCGGCGCATTCAAGTTCGTGATCCACTGCGAGAAAACGCAGGTGATTATGGATGTACAAAACCACATCTATGCGCGCAAAGACATCAAGCAGCTCGGCATTGCGCCGATGACCAGCATGTTCAGCTGCGGCAACAATGAGCGTCGGATGTGCGACACTATTCACCCGCAAATCCATGACTCAGATCGTCTGGCGATGTGGCGGGGCAATGGCGAGTGGATCTGCCGTCCGCTGAATAACCCGCAAAAGCTGCAGTTCAACGCCTATACCGATAACAACCCGAAAGGGTTTGGCTTGCTGCAACTCGATCGCGACTTCTCCCATTATCAGGACATCATGGGCTGGTATAACAAGCGCCCAAGTCTGTGGGTCGAACCGCGCAACCAGTGGGGCAAGGGGACCATCGGTTTGATGGAGATCCCGACGACCGGCGAAACGCTGGATAACGTTGTCTGCTTCTGGCAGCCGGACAAGAAGATCAAAGCCGGCGATGAGCTGGAATTCAAATATCGCCTGTACTGGAGCGCTCAACCGCCGGTGCGTTCACCGCTGGCTCGCGTGATGGCGACCCGGACAGGCATGGGCGGCTTCCCGGAAGGATGGGCACCGGGCGAGCATTACCCGGAAAAATGGGCGCGTCGTTTTGCCGTTGACTTCGTTGGTGGCGATCTAAAAGCGGCTGCGCCGAAAGGCATTGAACCGGTGATTACGCTCTCCAGCGGTGAAGCGAAACAGATTGAGATCCTCTACGTGGAGCCTATCGACGGTTATCGCATTCAGTTTGACTGGTATCCGACTTCTGACTCAACCGATCCGGTAGATATGCGTATGTTCCTGCGTTGTCAGGGTGACGCCATCAGCGAAACCTGGCTGTATCAGTACTTCCCGCCAGCGCCGGATAAACGTCAGTACGTTGACGACCGCGAGATGCGTTAATCACGCCCTTTACGGCTCTCCTGATGGGGAGCCGTATCTGCATTCATCCTCGTAACGACTCTGTACACTATTTACTCGATCCTGTTCGCATTTTTCTGTATAGCAAATGGGTACTCTGTGGGTGTGTATTTCTTATACACGTTCTTGTCCACTAACAGGGAGAAAGTATGTTTCCAGAATACAGAGACCTTATTTCCCGACTGAAATCCGAGAACCCTCGCTTTCTGTCCTTATTCGAAAAACACAACAGCCTTGATCATGAGATCTCCAGACTGGAAGGTTCGGATGGTCGGGGGTATAGTTTGGACATTGTTCGTCTTAAGAAACAGAAACTCCACCTGAAGGAAGATCTGCTCAAAATATTGCAAAAAGAGAGTGTCAGTGAGAGCTAAGTAGAACGGCGCTTGCTGTGTAAAAGGGCTTCCTGCGAGAAACGGAAGCCCTTCCTGTTTTAGGTGTTAATCGACCATCACGCGTTTGTTCGTCGCCCCCCAGAGGATTGACATTTCAGTGAACAATGCGCCACTAATTTCTTCGACTTCTTCTGCGCTAACCTGCGCATTTCCTTGTTTACCGAATAGCACCACTTCATCGCCTGCTGCAACCTGCGGTAAATCGGTCACATCGACGATCACGGTATTCATGGATGTTTTACCCAGTACCGGAACCCGCTGGCCGCGGATCAGCACGTGTCCCGCGTTACTGAACACACGGCGATAACCATCGGCATAACCTGTTGGGATGTTGGCCAGAACGGAATCACGTTTAAGGGTATAGGTTCTGTCATACCCGACGGTGTTTCCTTTGGGGTAATGGTTGACCGACGCGATGGCAGATTTAAACGTCATGACGCGTTTGTATTCGGTGCTGGCGATAGTATCGCCATAGAAAATGCCGCCAACACGCACCATGTCGAGCCAGGATTCCGGCACGGTCAGGGTGGCGAACGTATTCGCGACATGCAGGGTGACATCTTCGCGCTTAAGCCCGGCAATTTTGAGGACCTGGGCTGATTGCGTATTGAAATGGGCCAGATCGCGTTTTACCACAGCCGCATCTTCTTCCGGGAAATGCGACATGATGCCAACAATTTTCAGGCCGGGTAATGCGGAAATGGCGCGGGCTTCTTCCAGACCGGCAGTTGTACTGACTTCCAGACCGTTACGCGACATACCGCCGGAGTTCAGCGCCAGATGGATACGAATAGTTTTACCTTTCTCCTGAGCGATTGCACTTAGACGCTTAGCCATATCCAGATTACCGATAAGCTCTTCGGTATCGAAATCCGCCGCCTGGCGCATCTCTTTTTCCGTCGCGTTACGCACGCGCATGAGTTGCGATGTATAGCCTGACTGGCGAACGGTACTGATTTCCTCGTTACTGGCGATGCCAATACATTGCACGCCGTTTTGCATCATCACCGGCGTTACCAGTGAGAGATCGTGGCCGTACGCGTCGCCTTTAAGAATGGCGCACATCCGGGTTTTATCTCCCAGCAGTTGCTGAACTTTATGGATGTTATATTCCAGCGCGCTGCGGGAAATTTCCAGCGTGGTATTATCCACAACCTGTTGCTTATTGACCGCAAAGGGAACGGGGCCTGCTTGCGTGGTGGAAACAGGTTGGTGACAGGCGGTAATCAGTAAAAGCGGAATAAGTGCTAAACGACCCAAAGGTGCTGCCATGCTTGCTCCTTAGCAATAGAATGAAAGTGTTATTGTCATCATTACGGTCTATCCATGAGGGGATACCCGGATCACCAGAGTAACGGGTTCCACGCCAGAGATTCTTTCTAAGTGATTGCTGTTACAGCATAAAAATAAGACATCCTCGGTGCTAAACAGAGTAATATCGGCTACTGCCAGTCAGAAATGCCCCGTTTACGATCGCAAAGGAGATAAACATGTCAGAAATAATTATCGTTAGTGACGCGCTGGAACTGCGGGCGGTAGAAGAACAACACGTCACCCCTCTGCATCAGTTGGTGCTTAAAAATAAAACCTGGCTCCAACAGTCACTGAACTGGCCGCAGTTTGTCGAATCTGAGGACGACACGCACAAAAACGTGCAGGGGAATATGATGTTGCACCAGCGCGGCTACGCCAAAATGTTCCTTATTTTCGAACAAGGGGAGGTGGCTGGCGTTATCTCGTTTAACCAGATAGAGCCGCTGAACAAAGCCGCTTATATTGGTTACTGGCTGGACGAAGAGCACCAGGGCAAAGGCATTCTGTCTCAGGCGCTACAGGCAATGATTCGTCATTATGCGCAGCGCCAGGAGATTCGCCGTTTCGTGATTAAATGTCGTGTAGATAACGTCAGGAGCAACCAGGTTGCACTGCGCAATGGCTTCCGACTGGAAGGATGTATGCAACAGGCGGAATTCCTTAATGGCGATTACCATGACGTGAATCTCTACGCCCGCATCATTGATGGTTCTTCAGAATAAACCGGCGATAGGGGTGCGCGTGATACGTTGTTCGCCGTTGATCATTTTTGGCCCGCGCAGATGGATCGCATCGCCATCAAAGGCTTCAACTTGGGCCTGATCGGTTATCTCAATATGATGCTCGATCAACACTTCACCCAGAATACAGGCATAGCCTTCAATAAGGATGTGACCGTCAAGCTGGAGCGGTCCGCCACGTAATTGCGCATGCCCCCCAACCAGCACGTGGTGTTTCAGCACGCAGTTACCTTCAACCACCGCGTGTTCCGCCACCTGCGAGCTGTAGCGCAGGGTAGGAATGGCGTCTTCATCCGTTCCGGCGATGACGCGTGCATGCCCATAGACTTTGGCGCAATCGCAGATCCAGACATTATTCTCTTCGTTGCCTTCTATCCGTGCAAAATCAAAAACTTCAGCCCGATGTTCTATAAAAGCATAATTGATCATCGCATCGCCATAGATTTGCGCCTGATGCACCACGCGTGAATTGCTGACTGCCGCCCGCTCGTAAATTTGCAGGAGCTGGTCGCTTTCACGGGTTAACCCTCTGGCCGCAATGATTTCAGAGCCACACACAACGCACGCATCACCGTAGAGAAGGCACTCACCGCGAACAATAGAATCCCGAACGGTGACGTTGTCACGTATTTGTGCGTTATGGCTGATTTCTGCTCGGTCAATCCATGCGGCATCGCCAATCTGCGCGCCATCTCTGACCACGCTTGCCTGTGTAATACGTGCGTTTCCGGATATCGTCGCGCCGGAAAACGCGAGCGCATTCTCATCGTAAATCCAGCAATCGCCACTTTGTGATAGCACGCTTTCATCATCAATCCAGCCGCCGGGCGTACCGGCTTTAACATCATTAAAATCAATGAGCGCAATTATCTGGCGTAGTAATACGCTCTTTTTATTGCCATTATCCTGGTAACTAAAGGCGCGAGGTTCATCGCCCAGACGATATTTGGTCATAGCTCATTTCCATGTTGCGCACCTTAGTTAAACGTAGCAAAGTTTTCCGCACTGGCTAAATTCGTGGAAATTCCATAAAATGCATTTCAAATATACTTTAAAAAATAAACAAAATGAGTAAGAACAAACAGAGTGAACGGGTCCTCAATCTTCCGGCCGGTTATTTTGGCATGGTACTGGGTACCATCGGGATGGGATTTGCGTGGCGCTACGCCAGCCAGGTGTGGCCGGTGAGCCACTGGATTGGTGATGGCTTAGTGATCCTCGCAATGGTCATTTGGGGATTACTGACGCTGGCATTTGTGAATCGCTTACTACGTTTTCCGCACAGCGTACTGGCGGAAATTCGTCATCCGGTGATGAGCAGTTTTGTCAGTCTGTTTCCAGCAACAACGATGCTGGTCGCGATTGGTTTTGTACCTTGGTATCGACCGCTGGCGCTAGGATTGTTCAGCATTGGCGTGGTGATACAGCTGGCGTACGCGGCCTGGCAAACGGCAGGATTATGGCGTGGTGAGCACCCGGAAGAGGCCACCACACCGGGCCTGTATCTGCCAACCGTTGCCAATAATTTTATCAGCGCCATGGCCTGTGGTGCGCTTGGCTTCAACGACGCCGGGTTGGTGTTTTTGGGCGCCGGGGTATTTTCCTGGCTTAGCCTGGAGCCGGTGATTCTGCAGCGTTTACGTAGCTGCGGTGAACTACCGACGGTTTTACGTACTTCACTTGGTATACAGTTGGCACCCGCGCTGGTCGCCTGTAGCGCCTGGCTTAGCGTCAACGGCGGCGAGGGGGATACGTTAGCTAAAATGCTATTTGGTTATGGTCTGCTGCAACTTCTGTTCATGCTACGCCTTATGCCGTGGTATTTGTCACAGCCATTTAATGCGTCTTTCTGGAGCTTCTCGTTTGGCGTGTCTGCGTTGGCGACAACGGGATTGCATCTTGGACACGGCAGTGAATCAGGATTTTTTCATACTCTGTCTATCCCACTGTTTATTTTTACCAATTTTATCATTGCATTATTACTGATACGTACGTTTGCATTGCTGATGCAGGGGAAACTGCTCATCCGCACGGAGCGTGCTGCATTACTGAAATCTGAGGATAAATAATGACCCTTTGCGACGAAAACTACTTTACTGAAAAATATGATTTAACCCGTACGCATTCCGATGTCGTTGAAGCGGCAAAAGTGGTTGCACCAGGTAAAACGTTAGATCTGGGCTGCGGTAACGGCCGAAACAGCCTGTACCTGGCGGCAAACGGCTATGACGTTACCGCATGGGATAAAAACCCAATGAGCATCGCTAACCTTGAGCGCATCAAAGCGGCTGAGGGGCTGACCAACCTCAACGCGAAGGTCGCTGACCTTAATGCGTTACGTTTTGAGGGTGAATACGATTTTATTCTTTCTACCGTTGTACTGATGTTCCTTGAAGCTAAAACGATCCCTGGCCTTATTGAGAATATGCAACGTTGTACTAAACCGGGTGGATATAACTTAATCGTCGCAGCGATGGATACTGATGATTTTCCGTGCACAGTAGGTTTTCCGTTCGCGTTTAAAACCGGAGAATTACGCAACTATTACAGTGGGTGGGATCTGCTGAAATATAACGAAGACGTAGGTGAACTTCATCGTACAGATGAAAACGGTAATCGAATTAAACTGCGCTTTGCCACCATGCTGGCACGCAAAACTTCCTGAACCTCCCGTTTGGGTTAACTCTTTCTGCGTTCAGCATTTTTTGTGCTGAGCGCAGAGATAAAATTGTGCGGTGCTTACCATTTTTAGTACATCCAAAATGAAACTGTTTTGCTATCCTTTTTAGGCATCATTGCGAAAACTAAAGGGATCGTTTCATGCGTACTCAAACTTTATTTAAAGTTGCAGTGCTTACTGGCTTGTTGGCATTATCCGGCTGTGCGTCAAAAGTGACCGAGCCGGATAAATATTCTGGGTTTTTAAAAAATTACTCTGATCTGAAGGAAACAAAATCAGCATCGGGACAAACGGTACTCCGTTGGGTTGACCCGAGCTACAACGAATCCAAATATGACAACATTGTTTATAACCCGGTAACGTATTATCCGGTTCCTAAACCTACTACGCAGGTAGGGCAGCAGGTTCTTGATCAATTACTGACCTATACCAATACGAAGTTGAAAACGGCGATCGGTCAGCGTAAACCTCTGGTTACAACCCCAGGGCCACGTAGTCTGATTTTCCGCGGGGCGATTACCGGTGTAGCGACCAGCAAAGAAGGACTGCAGTTCTATGAAGTGGTCCCGGTTGCACTGCTCGTTGCAGGAACGCAAATGGCGACGGGTCACCGTACCATGGATACCAACCTCTATTTCGAGGGTGAGTTGATTGATGCAGCGACCAATAAACCGGTGATTAAAGTTGTACGTAAGGGTGAAGGTAAAGACCTGAACAACGAAAGCACGCCGATGGCGTTCGAAACGTTGAAGAAAGTTGTTGATGACATGGCGACCGATGCCTCCATGTTTGATGTGAACAAAAAACCACAATAAAAATGATGAACGCACCATCTCAGGATGGTGCGTTTTTTTATGCCACACGACGACGATAGAGTATTTTACCCATCAATGCTTCCGGTCGGGCAAACATCACCAGATTTCCCAGTAAGATCAACACCAATCCGGTAATCGCATTAACTTGCCAGATGTATCCTTCATACAATGTTGACAACGTCAGCGCCACCAGCGGGAACAGCAGCGTGCTGTATGCCGCCTTACTGGGACCAATGCGACCTACCAGCGTGAAATAAGCGCCAAAGGCAATCACTGAGCCGAAAATAGCCAGATATAACAGCGCGCTAAGATAGCTGAATGTCCACTGTGGCGTGAAGTTGTCGCCGCGCACCAGCGCAATGGCCGCGATCAGCAATGTGCCGTACAGCATGGCCCAGCTGTTGGTCGTTAACACTTCTAACCCTTTTTTCTGGTGACGCAGACTGATCATATTGCCCAGTGAGAAGCCGAAGGTTCCCAGAGCGCTCAAACCGATGCCCAGTAACAGTGAATGATTAAACCCGCTGTTGAGCAAATCCTGCCAAAACAGAGTCACGATGCCCGTCAGTCCCAGACCCGCTGCAATATAGAAGCGCAGCGGTGGTTTTTGCCCAAAAAAGATGAAGCTATTAACTGCATTGAACAGGACGGCCATCGAGAAAATCACCGACTCCAGGCCGGTATTAATCCACGCCGCAGCCGTATAAAAACACCAGAAGTTAAAGCAAAAAACGCATCCGCCCTGTAACAGACAAAACAGATGATCGCGGCCAGACAGTTTGCGTAATTTACCGCTTAGCAACAGGATCACTATCATCACCGAGCTGGCAACTGCGAAGCGCCAAAAGATAGAAACTGGTGCAGAAACCGGACCTTGCTGCAAATAAATCGCAATCCATGTCGTTCCCCAAATAACCACCACCAGGCAGTACAACAGTGCGTTCATACAACTCTCTCTTTTTGTCGTCAGACTTACACTGTGTCACGACGGAATGCAGGAGACTTTCATCGGCTTGCGGTGTACTTGCAAAATCTTGCGCTTTTTTTAGCGTAATAGTGAAAAGGCAGCTGTTAACGATATGTAGCTGATATAGACTGAAAGCCTGCTAACTTATTTTGAATGTGATGGTATGTCTCAGCCCTACGGTGCCTTTGAAAACTTGCGCAAACATAATGCCGTGCTGCATGAATCGGTTGCGTTACATTCAGGGATCCAACTGGCGGCCTGGTCGAACAAGCGCGATACCATCACCCAATATTGCGATCACCATACGCTCAGTTTATACATCGCAGATGGTTACGAGAGTTACCACAAGACGGCGGGAGGATGGAAGAATGGCGGGGGACCAGACCGTTTTTGCCTGATGCCGAAAGAGAGTGAGTCTAGTTGGGATATTCGTGACGATCTTTCCTTTGTTCATCTCTATTGTACGGACGCGCATTTGCGAGAAGTGGGTGAAAAAGTTTGGGACAAAAGCCCCTATAGTTTCACGCTGGACGAGCATACGTTTGGCAGTGACCCGGGGATCACGGCGGTTTACCGTCAGTTTTTGCTTGGTAACGACTGGCAGCAACCGGCCAATCACCTCACGCTTAGCGCGGCATCTTCACTACTGTTAACGCATCTGATCCAGCATTACAGCAATGTGCAATGGCGACTTCCCGTTGTCACCGGAGGGCTTGCGCCTGCCACATTGCGCAACGTGCTGGCCTATATTGAAGCACATCTGGCGTATCCCATAACGTTGAGCGATCTGGCAAGCGAGGCAGCGCTAAGTGAATTCCATTTTGCCAGAATGTTTCGCCAGTCGATGAATATGGCGCCTCATCAGTACGTCATGCAACGCCGTATGGCGCTGGCGCAGCAACTGGTCTGTTATTCATCACGCAGCCTGTCGGATATTGCAATGGCCTGTGGGTTCAGTTCGGCGAGCCATTTCAGTAACCGGTTTAAACAAGTGACGGGTAAAACGCCAACGCAGCTACGCGCGGCGAAATAATGTCAACACTGAGTAGCAGATACCGCCGACGACCAGCCCCCAGAATGCAGACCCAACACCAAATACCGTCAGACCACTGGCCGTAACCAGAAAAGTCACGATGGCCGCATCGCGTTCTGCTTCATTATGTAAGGCTTGGAATAAACTACCGCTAATCGTGCCGAGTAATGCCAGACCAGCAAGCATCTGGATCCAGCTTACGGGGAGGGCTGCCATCAGTCCTGTGACCGAACCGCCAAATACTCCAGCCAGAATGTAAAAGACACCCGCTGCCGCTGCGGCAAGCCAGCGTCGATTTGCATCTGGATGGGCTTCGGGGCTTTGGCAAATTGCGGCGGTTATGGCGGCGATGCAGATGGAATAGACGCCAAACGGCGAAAATAGCAGTGCCAGCAGACCCGTAAAAACAATCAGGGGTGAAACGGGTAACGAATATCCAGATGCTTTCATGGTCGCAATACCGGGGGCATTTTGCGAAGCCATAGTAACCAGAAACAGCGGTAGCGCAATGCTGATACTGTGGGCTAATGAAAAGTGTGGGGCAATAAACGCTGGCAACACCGGTGACAGATTAACACCATCGGTGACAATGTCACCTTTAACCAGGGCGATAGCTATGCCTACCAACATTGCGGCGATTACGGCATACCGTGGGGCAATCACTTTTAGTACTAACCACGCCAGCAGCATGCTGCCGCACAAGATAAGCTCACTGTTCAGGCTATTGAACGCCTGCAAACCAAAACGCAGCAAGATCCCGGCCAGCATGGCTGATGCCAGCGAGTGGGGAATAATTTTCATCAGACGGGCAAACAGCCCGGTTATACCGCACAGCACAATCAACGCATTAGCTACGATAAAAACACCGATAGCATCCTGAATCGATACCCCTTGCAGGCCCGTCACCAGCAGCGCGGCACCAGGCGTTGACCATGCGGTGAGTACAGGGGCGCGATACCACAATGTCAGCGCCAGCGTACTGACCCCCATTGCTAGCCCAAGTGCGGTCATCCAGCCTGCGATTTGTCCGGTCGTCGCACCTGCGGCGAGCGCCGCTTGCCAGATAATGGCCGCTGAACTGGCGTAGCCGACCAGGACCGCCACAAAACCCGACAAAACTGTAGGCAGGGGGATGGAAAATGTGCGCATAGCAACTCCGCGTGCGTTATAACGGTCAGTTACTGTAGCACTGTGCGTTATAGCGTACAAGTGCTAAGCTGTAGCCCTGAGAAAGGAGAGCGACGAAGGAGAAAAATGGACAACTTAACCCACTATCTGGCCACAACGCTCAAGACGCTACGTCACCAGCGTGAATGGAGCCTTTCGCGTCTGGCGGAGGAAACTGGCGTCTCAAAAGCGATGCTGGGGCAGATTGAGCGCAACGAATCCAGTCCAACGGTGGCAACATTGTGGAAAATTGCCACTGGGCTGAACGTCCCGTTTTCAACGTTTATTTCACCACCAGAGTCAGACGGCACGCTAACATTCGATCCCCAGCAGCAGGCGATGGTCGTCACGCCGTTGTTCCCGTGGGATCCGCAACTGTGCTTCGATCATTTTTCGATACTGCTGGCACCCGGCGCGCTCAGTGAATCTACTCCGCATGAAACCGGCGTAATTGAGCACGTGGTGGTGATTAGTGGTCTGCTGGATATGTGTATTGAGGGGCAGTGGCGCACCTTTAAATCCGGTGAGGGTGTCCGTTTCGCCGGAGATACGGCACATAGCTACCGTAACAGTAGCGAGCAAACGGTTCATTTTCACTCGCTGATCCATTACCCACGCGGTTAATCGGGAAAACTATTCCGAAACGCCGCGCTTGTGACTACAATAACCGCCATTTTTACCGCTTGTGGATGGTAACAACTGTATGCGCCAGCAGCCTCATCACCTTGAATTGTTAAGCCCGGCTCGGGATACCGCCATTGCGCGCGAAGCCATTTTGCACGGCGCAGACGCCGTTTACATTGGTGGACCAGGTTTTGGCGCGCGTCATAACGCCAGTAATAGCCTGAAAGATATTGCCGAATTAGTGCCTTTTGCCCATCGTTACGGGGCAAAAATCTTTGTGACGCTAAACACGATCTTGCATGATGATGAGCTGGAGCCCGCACAACGGTTAATTACCGATCTGTATCAGACCGGCGTTGATGCCCTGATCGTGCAGGATATGGGGATTCTTGAACTGGATATTCCCCCGATTGAACTGCACGCCAGCACCCAGTGCGATATTCGCAGCGTTGAGAAGGCGAAATTTCTATCTGATGTGGGATTCACCCAGATTGTGCTGGCGCGCGAACTGAGCCTTGAGCAGATTAACGCTATCCATCAGGCTACCGATGCGACCATTGAATTTTTCATTCACGGGGCGCTGTGCGTTGCCTATTCAGGACAGTGTTATATTTCACATGCGCAAACCGGGCGCAGCGCTAACCGCGGCGACTGTTCCCAGGCTTGCCGTCTGCCATATACCCTGAAAGACGATCAGGGGCGCGTGGTGTCCTATGAAAAACATCTGCTGTCGATGAAAGATAACGATCAGACCGCCAACCTCGGCGCGTTGATTGATGCAGGTGTGCGTTCCTTCAAAATTGAAGGGCGCTACAAAGACATGAGCTATGTGAAGAATATTACCGCGCATTATCGCCAGATGCTCGACGCTATCATTGAAGAGCGTGGCGATCTGGCCCGTTCATCAGCGGGACGTACCGAACATTTCTTTACCCCATCCACGGAGAAAACCTTCCATCGCGGCAGCACCGATTATTTTGTTAATGCCCGTAAAGGGGATATCGGCGCATTCGACTCACCAAAGTTTATCGGTTTGCCGGTCGGCGAAGTCCTGAAGGTGGCGAAAGATCATCTCGATGTTGAGGTGACCGAACCGCTGGCAAACGGGGATGGCCTGAACGTGTTAATCAAACGTGAGGTTGTCGGATTCCGCGCCAACACCGTGGAAAAAACGGGGAACAATCGTTATCGGGTATGGCCGAATGAAATGCCTGCCGATCTGCACAAAGTGCGTCCGCATCATCCTCTGAATCGCAACCTCGATCATAACTGGCAGCAAGCGTTAACCAAAACCTCCAGCGAACGCCGTGTTGCGATCGATATTGAGCTCGGCGGCTGGCAGGAGCAGTTGATTCTGACGCTCACCAGTGAAGAGGGCGTGAGTATCACCCATACGTTGGACGGCCATTTTGAGGAAGCGAACAATGCGGAAAAAGCGTTGAGTAACCTACAGGATGGACTGGCAAAACTGGGTCAGACGATGTACTACGCCCGCAATATTCAGGTGAATCTGCCAGGCGCGCTGTTTGTGCCAAACGGTCAACTAAATCAGTTCCGGCGTGAAGCCGTTGATATGCTGGATGCAGCACGCCTGCAAAGCTATCAGCGCGGTAGCCGCAAACCGGTATCTCAGCCAGCGCCGGTTTATCCACAAACGCACTTGAGTTTCCTGGCTAACGTCTACAACCAAAAAGCGCGTGAGTTTTATCACCGTTATGGCGTTCAGTTGATTGATGCAGCCTATGAAGCTCATGAAGAAAAGGGCGAAGTGCCGGTGATGATCACCAAACATTGCCTGCGTTTCGCCTTTAACCTGTGTCCGAAACAGGCGAAAGGGAATATTAAAAGCTGGAAAGCCACGCCGATGCAACTGGTTAACGGCGATGAAGTCCTGACACTGAAATTTGATTGCCGACCGTGCGAAATGCACGTGATCGGCAAGATGAAACATCACATTCTGAAGATGCCGTTGCCGGGCAGCGTCGTGGCTTCCGTCAGCCCCGAAGAACTGATGAAGACACTGCCGAAGCGTAAAGGTTAATCGTTAGCTCAGATGCGTATCGGGTTTGCGTGATTTTTGCCAGTGATGGTGTTCTCGAAGATCGGCGGCGGATTCTTCCGCCGTCACTCGCAGCTCATCGCTGTCGGCCGTGTGTCGTAGTAAGTGATCGGCATCCTGTACCTGAAGATATTCATGTCCCTGATTAGTAGCGAAAAGTTGACCGGAAAAAAGCGCGCTGGTCAGCAATAACACCGTTAACCCTTTCTTAAACATCATGCACCCTCTGGTACGTTAGCTGCGGAATTGGCGATAATTTCGCCTGGTGACTATTCAATATTTTAATCGGGATAATGACAATCTCTGTTTTGTCATTTCGATGTTTTTTACATTTTTGTTTAGTCAATGTTGGGATTTGTAACACCCGGGCAGTGCAGCGCGCTGACCGGGTGTTATCAGGGCGAGATTCAGGACTTAAATCCGGCGGCCGTCATCAGGAGACGAAAGAACATACCAACGGCGGCCAGGGCCAGCACGCTGCCGCCCCAGAGGATCACCAGCCACATCAGGCGTTTCCAGATTGTTTGTTGCATCAATGATACCCCTCACCATGTTGAACTTTGCCGCGGAAAACGTAGTAGCTCCAGAAGGTGTACACCAGGATTATCGGGATAATCAGCAGTGCGCCAACCAACATAAAGCCCTGACTTTGTGCCGGAGCCGCCGCCTGCCAGAGCGTAATAGACGGTGGAATGATATGTGGCCAGATACTGATCCCCAGCCCGCTAAACCCGAGAAAAATCAGCCCCAGCGTTAATACAAAAGGCAGCGTATGGCAGTTATGTTGCCCCAGCGATCGCCACAGCCAGAGACTGATAAGCGCAACCAGCAGCGGAACCGGCATCAGGAACCAAAGGTTGGGCAGGCTAAACCAACGCTCGGCAATCGCGCTATGTGCCAGTGGTGTCCACAGGCTGATAATGGCAATCACAACCAACATTGCCAGCAGCAGTTTTTTGGCCACACTGCGCATTTTATCCTGCAACGGATTTTCGCTTTTCATCACCAGCCATGTCGCCCCCAGCAGGGCGTAAGCCACGACCAGACCAACGCCGCAGAACAACGTGAACGGGGTCAACCAGTCGAAAGAACCGCCGCTGTAGCTGCGTCCGGTAACGGAAAATCCGTTGAGTACGGCACCCACCACGACACCTTGCGTGAATGTCGCGAGGATTGAACCGCCGATAAAGGCTTTATCCCAGAATGGTCGGTGAGCCGGTGTGGCTTTGAAGCGAAACTCGAACGCGACGCCGCGAAAAATCAGGCCGATTAGCATCAGGGTCAACGGGATGGTCAGCGCATCGACGATCACCGCATAGGCCAGGGGGAAAGCGCCGAATAATCCTGCGCCGCCCAACACCAACCAGGTTTCATTGCCGTCCCATACCGGGGCGACGCTGTTGACCATCACATCGCGGTCGTCAGCGTCCTGAATCGCTGGGAATAAAATGCCAATCCCGAGATCAAAACCGTCCATCACGATATACATCAGCGTGGCGAAGACGATAATTACAAACCAGATAACTGATAAATCGATACCCATTAGCGATGTGCCTCCGGTTGAGAATCGAGGACGGCGGCTGAAAGCGGCCGGGCAGGCGTGCCTGTTGGCGGAATAGTCGGGTCATCTTCCTGTGGCCCTTTACGGATCAGGCGGATCATGTAGCTGTAACCCACGCCAAACACTGAGCTGTACACCACAAAGAAGGACAGCAGGCTGATGCTCATATGTAAATCGCCATGTGCAGAAACCGCATCCGCCGTACGTTGCAGACCGTAAACCACCCACGGCTGACGGCCAACTTCAGTGGTCACCCAACCGGCAAGGATGGCAATCAGACCGGAGGGGCCCATCCATAAGGCAAAGCGCAGAAAAGGGCGTGAGGTGTATAAACGCTGCTTATAGCGCAGCCACAGGGCAAAAGTACCCAGCAGGATCATCAGCATGCCTAGCCCGGCCATTATGCGAAACGACCAGAACACCATGGTGGAGTTGGGCCTGTCTTCTTTAGGAAACTCTTTTAGGGCCGGGACCTGTTTGTCCAGACTATGGGTCAGGATCAGACTGCCCAGCGCCGGGATTTCCAGCCCATAGCGGGTGCGTTCCTGCTCCATATCCGGCCAGCCGAACAGCAGCAGCGGAGTCGGTTCACCGGGGCGATTTTCCCAGTGTCCTTCAATCGCAGCAATTTTTGCCGGCTGATGCTTCAGCGTATTCAAACCGTGCATATCGCCAATCAAGGCCTGCAGTGGAGCGACGATTAATGTCATCCACAGCGCCATCGAAAACATCGCTCGAATTGCTGGTGTGTTATTCCCGCGCAGCAAATGCCACGCCCCAGAGGCGGCAACAAACAACGCGCTGCTCAGGAAGGCGGCAACCGACATATGCAGCAGACGATAGGGGAATGAAGGATTGAAAATAACGGCGAACCAGTCGACGGGAACGACCTGTCCGTTAACTATTTCATAGCCTTGCGGTGTCTGCATCCAGCTGTTGGAGGCGAGGATCCAGAAGGTTGAAATAATGGTACCCAGTGCGACCATGCAGGTGGCAAAGAAATGAAGTCCTGGACCAACCCGATTCCAGCCAAACAACATCACCCCAAGGAAACCAGCTTCGAGGAAGAAGGCGGTTAATACTTCATAGGTCAGTAACGGCCCAGTGATACTCCCGGCGAACTCGGAAAAACCACTCCAGTTGGTGCCGAACTGATAAGCCATCACCAGCCCGGAAACGACACCCATACCAAAATTTACGGCGAATATTTTCGACCAAAAATGGTAAAGCGATCGCCAGGTGGGGTTTTTCGTTTTTAACCATAGCCCTTCAAGCACAGCCAGATAACTGGCGAGTCCGATAGTAATAGCCGGAAAGATGATGTGAAAGGATACCGTAAACGCGAACTGGATCCTTGCCAGGTGAAACGCGTCAAGACCGAACATGCTTAACTCCGCAGGCAAAATTGATTTAGCGCAATTCTAAGTCTGAGGAGCAATGGAAGGCAGAAACAGAACAGTTCTTTTTAACCATAACAGTTGCAGCGCTGTTATAAGTTGCACTCGCTGATATGAAATCTGGAAGCTTGATTCCTGTTATAAGTTGCACTCGCTGATATGAAATCTGGAAGCTTGATTCCTGTTATTGAATAGCGTTCTCTTCTTGAAATACGCGCCGTAGGCAAAGAACTGTCATTACCGATGTTGTAAAACTGTTAACTATAACAGTTAAATAAAATACCCTGATTATGTAAACTGATATACACAGTGGTTGTCACCGACACCGGTAATCAGGACGAAAAATGAAAAAATACCAGCGACTGGCAGAGCAAATTCGCGATCAAATTGCGTCTGGCGTATGGCTGCCGGGCGATCGCTTGCCATCTTTGCGTGAGCAGGTGGTCAGCAGCGGCATGAGTTTTATGACCGTCGGACACGCATACCAGTTGCTGGAAAGCCAGGGGCGGATTATTGCCCGACCGCAGTCTGGTTATTATGTCGCCGCGCGCCCCGAACGTGAACTTGCTGCGCCGCAGGTGCAGGTCATGCGCGATGAAGCAGTGGATATCAATACCTACATTTTTGATATGTTGCAGGCCAGCCGGGATGCGTCAGTGATGCCCTTTGCCTCCGCATTCCCCGACCCGCGGCTGTTTCCACTTCAGCAGTTGAATCGCTCGTTGGCGCAGGTGAGTAAAACTGCCACCGCCATGAGCGTGATTGAAAACCTGCCGCCGGGGAATGCTGAGCTGCGTCATGCCATTGCCCGTCGCTATGCTCAACAGGGGATGACCATTTCACCGGATGAAATCGTCATCACCACCGGCGCACTGGAAGCCCTCAACCTGAGCCTGCAAGCGGTCACTGAACCGGGTGACTGGGTGATTGTCGAAAACCCCTGTTTTTACGGGGCGTTGCAGGCCCTGGAACGATTACGTCTGAAGGCGTTGTCGGTGGCCACCGACGTTAACGAGGGGATCGATCTTGCTGCGTTGGAGCAGGCGTTGCAGGAGTACCCGGTAAAAGCCTGCTGGCTAATGACCAACAGCCAAAACCCACTGGGTTTTACGCTCAGCGCAGAGAAAAAGGCGCGTCTGGTCGCCTTGCTGGAAAAATACCACGTAATGTTGATTGAAGATGATGTTTACAGCGAGTTGTACTTTGGCCGCGAAAAACCGTTGCCTGCCAAAGCCTGGGATCGCGCCGACAGCGTTCTGCATTGTTCGTCTTTCTCGAAGTGCCTGGTGCCAGGATTTCGTATTGGCTGGGTAGCAGCAGGGAAACATGCCCGGCGTATTCAGCGACTCCAGCTAATGAGCACCTTATCTACCAGTTCACCTATGCAGCTTGCCCTTGTTGATTATCTTTCAACCCGGCGCTATGACGCGCATCTGCGGCGCTTGCGTCGGCAACTGGCGGAACGTAAACAACAGGCCTGGCAAACGCTGCTGCGTCATCTTCCGGCGGAAGTCAAAATTCACCACAACGACAGCGGTTATTTTCTGTGGCTGGAGCTGCCGGAACCGCTTGATGCCGGTGTGCTCAGTACCCATGCGCTGGCACACCACATCAGTATTGCGCCGGGGAAAATGTTCTCGACCTCGGGAAGCTGGACACGTTTTTTTCGTTTTAATACTGCATGGCACTGGGGAGATCGCGAAGAGCAGGCCGTAAAACAGCTTGGTAAATTAATTCGTGAAATGATGAAATAAACCATAACGCGCTATTCAATATAAATGAATAGCGTGTTCTTATTTTCGAAATAGTGAATGCTGAACCACGGTATTATTTATATCGGGTGCGTCCATACAAAATATCAATAGTTAATACTATTGCCACCTCTGCGTCTCTAACTCCTTGTCTATACTCCAGAAGATTACCCCCTGGTCAGAGTCTGTAGCGTAATGAGCGTTAGCTCACAACCTGATTAAATTTCCTTGCGCCAGCAGGAACGCTTACAACACCCCGACTATTTTTAGAAAAGGACATATATTTACGGCAAGGCTGCCGCTCAATATTTTTTAGACAGGAGTAAGACGTTATGAGCAAGCAGTTTGCCCTCAGTAGCCTGTGCGCACTCAGTATGACGCTGATGACTGCGCAGGCAGCCGAACCCCCCACATCATTAGATAAACCGGAAGGCCGCCTGGATATTATTGCCTGGCCGGGTTATATCGAACGTGGGCAAACCGATAAACAATATGACTGGGTCTCACAGTTTGAGAAAGATACCGGCTGCGCGGTTAATGTAAAAACGGCAGCCACATCTGATGAAATGGTCAGCCTGATGGCAAAAGGCGGCTACGACCTGGTTACCGCTTCTGGTGATGCCTCACTGCGCCTGATTATGGGAAAACGCGTTCAGCCAATTAATACCGCGCTGATCCCTAACTGGAAAACCATCGATCCACGCGTGGTAAAAGGCGAATGGTTTAACGTTGGCGGAAAAGTTTATGGCACACCGTACCAGTGGGGACCAAACCTGCTGATGTATAACACCAAAATTTTCCCAACGCCGCCGGATAGCTGGAGCGTGGTGTTTGTTGAGCAAAAACTTGAGGATGGGAAAAGCAATAAAGGGCGCGTTCAGGCCTACGATGGCCCGATCTATATTGCCGATGCCGCGTTATTCGTTAAAGCCACTCAGCCGCAGTTGGGTATTACCGATCCCTATCAGCTCACTGAAAAACAGTATCAGGCGGTGATCAAAGTCCTGAGCGATCAGCACGCGCTGATCCATCGCTATTGGCACGATACCACCGTGCAAATGAGCGATTTCAAAAACGAAGGCGTGGTAGCGTCAAGCGCCTGGCCTTATCAGGCTAACGCCTTGAAAGGCGAAGATCAGCCAATTGCCACGGTCTTCCCAAAAGAAGGGGTTACCGGATGGGCTGATACCACCATGCTGCACAGTGAAGCGAAACACCCGGTTTGTGCTTACAAATGGATGAACTGGTCATTAACCCCGAAAGTACAGGGCGACGTAGCGGCCTGGTTTGGTTCTCTGCCAGTAGTGCCTGAAGGTTGTAAAGCCAGCCCGTTACTGGGTGAAAAAGGCTGTGAAACCAACGGCTATAGTTATTTCGACAAGATTGCATTCTGGAAAACGCCGATTGCCGAAGGTGGAAAATTCGTTCCTTACAGTCGCTGGACGCAGGATTACATCGCCATTATGGGCGGTCGTTAATTCCGCTGGGGGTTTTATGACGTACGCAGTGGAGTTTCATAACGTCTCGCGTTTGTATGGGGATGTTCGAGCAGTTGATGGGGTAAGTATTGCGATTAACGACGGTGAGTTTTTCTCTATGCTGGGGCCATCCGGCTCCGGCAAGACCACCTGTCTGCGCCTGATTGCTGGGTTTGAACAACTATCAGGCGGCGCAATCACTATTTTTGGTAAACAGGCCAGCGAATTGCCGCCCTGGGAGCGGGATGTAAATACGGTATTTCAGGATTACGCGTTATTCCCGCATATGTCGATTCTCGACAACGTCGCTTACGGGCTGATGGTCAAAGGCATCGATAAAAAACAGCGCCACGCCAAAGCGCGAGAGGCGCTGGATAAAGTTGCGCTCGGTTTTGTTTATGAACGCAAACCGTCGCAACTTTCCGGTGGTCAGCGGCAGCGCGTGGCGATTGCCCGGGCGCTGGTCAATGAGCCGCGCGTCCTGCTGTTGGATGAACCGCTCGGGGCATTGGATCTCAAACTGCGCGAGCAGATGCAGCTGGAGCTGAAGAAATTACAGCAATCCCTTGGTATCACCTTCATTTTCGTCACTCACGATCAGGGGGAAGCCCTGTCGATGTCCGATCGTGTGGCGGTGTTTAATAACGGTCGCATCGAACAGGTGGATTCTCCGCGCGAACTGTACATGCGTCCGCGGACACCGTTTGTGGCAAGTTTCGTCGGGACGTCCAATGTCTTTGATGCCACGATATCAGCGAACGTTTGCGGGCTACAGGGGATGTTCTCCCTGCGTCCGGAACATATTCGTTTGAATGATGCCGGGGGAGAAGTCCAGGCTACGGGAGTTATCCAGGCGGTGCAGTACCAGGGCGCGGCGACGCGGTTTGAGCTAAAACTGGCCGGTGGTGAAAAGTTGCTAGTTAGCCAGGCGAACCTGACGGGCGAAATGCTACCGTCAACGTTGTCGCCAGGTCAGCAGGTGATGGCATCCTGGTCACGCGACGTGATGGTACCGCTGGTTGAGGAGAGGTGAATGGCTATGAACGTCTTACATTCGCCTCCACAGTCGACCAACCTGAATCGGATCTCAGGTTACTTCTGGCGTAATCCGGGGCTGGGGCTGTTTTTGCTGCTCCTCGGACCGCTGATGTGGTTTGGCATCGTCTACTTTGGCTCATTACTGACGTTGTTGTGGCAAGGTTTTTATACCTTCGACGATTTCACCATGTCGGTCACACCAGACCTGACGCTGGCGAATTTGCAGGCGCTGTTTAATCCCGCTAACTACGACATCATTTTGCGCACTCTGACGATGGCGGTAGCGGTCACCATCGCCAGCGCGATTCTGGCATTTCCGATGGCGTGGTATATGGCTCGCTATACCAGCGGCAAAATGAAGGCTTTTTTTTACATTGCCGTAATGTTGCCAATGTGGGCCAGCTACATCGTTAAAGCCTATGCGTGGACGCTGCTGTTGGCTAAAGACGGCGTGGCGCAGTGGTTTTTAACCCACCTTGGGCTGGAGCCGTTGCTGCTTTCGTTCCTGACATTACCTGCGGTAGGCGGCAATACGCTGTCGACTTCAGGGTTAGGGCGTTTCCTGGTGTTCGTCTATATCTGGCTGCCGTTTATGATCCTGCCGGTACAGGCCGCGCTGGAGAGACTTCCGCCGTCGCTGTTACAGGCTTCTGCTGATTTGGGCGCGCGTCCGCGTCAAACCTTCCGCTATGTGGTGCTTCCATTGGCGATACCGGGCATTGCAGCGGGTTCGATCTTTACCTTCTCTCTGACGTTGGGCGACTTTATTGTGCCGCAACTGGTGGGACCGCCGGGCTATTTCATCGGCAATATGGTGTATTCGCAACAAGGGGCGATCGGCAATATGCCGATGGCGGCGGCATTCACTCTGGTGCCGATTGTGTTGATCGCACTGTATCTGGCGTTCGTGAAGCGTCTGGGAGCTTTCGATGCACTCTGAACGCGCACCCTGGCTACTCAAACTGGCGGCATGGGGCGGGGTTATTTTCCTGCACTTTCCCATCCTCATCATCGCCACCTATGCTTTTAATACTGAGGAGGCTGCTTTTAGTTTTCCACCCCAGGGATTAACGCTGAAGTGGTTTAGTGTTGCTGCGCAGCGTAGCGATATCCTGGAGTCTGTGACGTTGTCACTTAAGATCGCTGCGTTGTCCACAGCTATTGCCCTTGTTCTGGGGACGCTCGCCGCGGCCGCGCTGTGGCGTAGGGACTTTTTTGGCAAAAGTGCAATATCGCTGTTGCTACTGTTGCCGATCGCGCTGCCGGGCATTATTACCGGCCTTGCGCTGTTGACGGCGTTTAAAACCATCAACCTGGAACCGGGTTTTCTCACGATCGTGGTGGGCCATGCGACGTTTTGCGTGGTGGTGGTGTTTAACAACGTTGTGGCGCGTTTTCGCCGTACCTCATGGAGTCTGGTCGAAGCGTCTATGGATCTTGGCGCCAATGGCTGGCAAACCTTTCGTTATGTCGTGCTGCCAAATCTGGCATCGGCACTTCTGGCGGGGGGGATGCTGGCGTTTGCCTTGTCGTTTGATGAAATCATCGTGACAACGTTCACCGCCGGACATGAAAGAACACTTCCTCTGTGGCTGCTCAATCAATTGGGCCGTCCACGGGATGTGCCGGTCACCAACGTTGTGGCATTGCTGGTAATGCTGGTGACAACACTGCCAATTTTAGGGGCCTGGTGGCTAACGCGTGAAGGCGACACTCTCGCCGGAAACGGTAAATAAACGACGATATGGGAAATTGCTATGCAACATCAATTACTGATTAATGGCGAGCTGGTCAACGGTGAAGGTGAAAAGCAGCCAGTCTATAACCCTGCCACTGGTGAACTCATTCTGGAGATTGCTGAGGCGTCAGCCATGCAGGTTGATGCCGCTGTACGTGCAGCAGACGCCGCGTTTGCCACCTGGGGGCAAACCACGCCGAAAGTCCGCTCTGAACTGCTGCTGAAACTGGCGGATGCTATTGCTGATAACGCGCAAACCTTCGCTGAGCTGGAATCACTTAACTGCGGTAAACCGCTGCACTGTGTTCTCAACGATGAAATTCCCGCTATTGTCGATGTTTTCCGCTTCTTCGCCGGTGCGGCGCGTACCCTGCAAGGACAGGCGGCCGGTGAATATCTGGAAGGGCATACCTCGATGATTCGCCGTGATCCACTGGGCGTGGTGGCCTCTATTGCGCCGTGGAACTATCCGCTGATGATGGCGGCGTGGAAGCTGGCTCCAGCGTTGGCGGCGGGAAACTGCGTGGTGATTAAACCGTCAGAGATTACCCCGCTGACGGCGCTTAAATTGGCCGAATTCGCCAAAGACATTTATCCGGCTGGCGTGATTAACGTGCTGTTTGGTCGCGGTAAAACGGTGGGCGATCCGCTGACCGGCCATGAAAAAGTGCGCATGGTTTCGCTGACCGGCTCCATTGCAACCGGCGAACACATTATTCAGCACACCGCGCCGTCAATTAAGCGTACGCATATGGAACTGGGCGGAAAAGCTCCGGTGATCATTTTTGATGATGCCGATCTGGATGCAGTGGTGAGCGGCGTGCGGACCTTTGGTTATTACAACGCCGGGCAAGACTGTACCGCCGCTTGCCGAATTTATGCCCAGAAAGGCATTTATGATGCACTGGTCGAAAAACTTGGCGCCGCCGTTGCCAGCCTGAAAATCGGTCCGCCGAATGATGAATCGACCGAGCTGGGACCGGTGAGCTCGCAGGCACATCTCGATCGCGTGACTAAAGCGGTCGATGAGGCTAAAGCGTTGGGCCATATTAAGGTCATCACCGGCGGTAAAAAAGTGGATGGTTCAGGCTACTATTTTGCCCCGACGCTGCTTGCTGGGGCGAAGCAGGACGATGCCATCGTACAGCGGGAAGTTTTCGGTCCGGTGGTCAGCGTGACCGTATTTGATGATGAAGATCAGGTGCTGGCATGGGCCAACGATTCGAAATACGGCCTGGCATCCTCCGTCTGGACCCGGGATGTTGGGCGAGCGCATCGCTTTAGCGCTCGCCTGCAATATGGTTGCACTTGGGTCAATACCCATTTCACGCTGGTTAGCGAGATGCCGCACGGTGGGCAAAAACAGTCCGGCTATGGAAAGGATATGTCGGTTTATGGGCTGGAGGATTACACGGTTATTCGCCATGTTATGATCAAGCATGAGTAATATCTTAAGCGCGATCGGCGAATGGGGCACGGATAGCTAAATATTGGCATACGTGTGTCTATACTATTCGCGCCACTGGCCTCGTCGCCATCGGACGGCGGTAAGTTGGAAATATCCGCGAGGTCAGGCTAATTGATACAACAAAGCCCCAGCATATAGCCGGGGCTTTGTGCTTTCAGGATCGCCATCGGGTTTATCTACGGCCCAGACTGCAAAGCCAGGCGAGTAGGGCACAGACGCTCAGAACCAGCCCCAGTTGCTGCACCATGCCTGCTAAACCCAGCATTATCCCAAGTAACAGGTAATAGCTTAATCCGAACAAAGCACCGGCGGCACCGGCCTGTTCACGGTAGTGACGCAGCGCCTGACTCAGCACATTGGGAATGGCGATACCATAGGCAATCACCACGCCGAACACCGGAATCAGGATCCACGCGGAGTGCTGTAAACACCACGCGACGAGACCTGACAACGCTGCCAGCACACAGGCATAACGTACCAGTCGCTCCGGCGTCAGACCAGTCGTTAACAGTCTTCGGTTCAGCAGGCTACCTGACAGAGAAGCAAACGCAAGTAGTAACCCCGTCCAGCCAAAGGCTCTGGAGCTCCATCCTAATTGCCCGAAAAGAAACGGCGCCAGGCTGTAATAGCTAAACAGCATGGTGTTCAGTAGGGCAACCAGCATGGCGTTTTTCCGCAAATCATTGTCCCGCATCATGCGGGAGAACAATCCGGCAAGCTTCGGGCTGAGCGTATGTTCGGGCCGGGTTTCTGGCAGCATGGTCGCTGTCAGTATTAGCAGTAGCAGCGCCAACAGCACAAGGGCAACAAAGACACCGGTATGGCCATACAGGCTTACCAGCCAACCGCCGCTTAGCAGGCCAAAAACTGGACTCAATGCCAGCGCAGCACCCATTACAGAAAATATGCGGGATAGCGCAGTTGATTCATAACAGTCCCTTAGCATGGTCTGTACCACGACCGACCCGGCAGCCGCACCGATGGCGGAGATCATCCGCGCCATCAGCAAAACGCTGAAGTCGGTGGCAACAACAGCTGCTGCGCAACCTGTTCCATAGCAGATAAGTCCTGCCAGCATCGCCCAACGTCGTCCGATGCAGTCGCTTAGCCACCCCCACATAGCTACGCCGACGGCGAAAGCAACAAAATAAACGGAGAGCGTTTGAGCCGCGCGCTCACTGCTTACGTGAAAAGAGATAGCGATACCCGGCAATGCCGGGCTGTAAATGGTTTCCACCAGTTGTGGAAACATAATCAGTAGTGTAAGAAGCCACAGCGGTGGGCGACGAAGTGTGTTCATAGCAATATCCAGACAGACAGAAAACAGGCGGGCATTATTGCTGAAAGGAATATGTCGCATTACCATTATCAGGACTTTAAATATCAAATATCGGACGTATAATGAAAATTGCCCCCGATGATGCTTTTGATGCGGATAGCTTTGATAAACCGGTAATCGGTATTGCTGCCGATATGGGCGTACATGATTCCGGGCGGCACAGTCATCTTCGTCATCAGCTACTTTTTTCGGCAGCGGGAAGTATTACGATTGAACTGGAGCAGGCCCTGTGTCTGCTACCGCCACGTCGTGCGGTTTGGATCCCGGCAGGCACGGTACATCGCGCCATAATGCGTGGTGTGATGGCTTATCGCTCTTTGTACTTTTCAACCACATTGCCGTTATCTGAGTTACCACTGCAGATAGTCGAAGTAAATCCGCTTTTTTTTGAAGTGATAGAACGTATGGCATTCTGGCCATGGGAAATGCCTGCCGCACAGCAGTCCAGCCTTATTACCGTTTTTTGTGAGGAAATGCGTGCCGCCCGCAGTGAAAACTGGACATTGCAATATCCCTCAGATCCGCGGCTTAACGTGTGGCTCAAGGGATTACGCATGGGTGAATTGCCACCACGACTGAATCAATTGTCCCGACAGGTTGGGGCATGCGAGAGGACGATCAGTCGAATATTTATCAGGGATACCGGGATGAATTATCAGGACTGGCGGCAGCAATTTAGGTTGTTAAAAGCCATGGAAATGTTGGCTGATGGATGCCATATCAGCAAGGTCGCGCAATATCTGGAGTTTGTCAGCGACAGTGCTTTTATTGCTTTCTTCCATCAACATACCGGCACAACACCTGGCCGTTATTCGGGCAATATAATGCCGCAGAAGGATTAGGGGTATTACATATTAAGGATAATTTACCCAGTGATAGCAGAGTGGGAAGATCGTTTACTGATGGCAGAGAGAAGATCCTCTCTGCCAGCGGACGCTGCAATTAATCAAGAAGAGTTACATCAAGCAAACCAGCCGAACCTTGCGGATATCAGACTGAAAAGTCCTACAGCAGCAAATATATTTATCAGCACCACAGTTTTACTGGAAACATTCATTTTTGCCACCTTTCGTTTTAACCCTTATGGGTATAGTACGGCTTATAACTATCCGCAATAGTACGAATTCTGAACATAATGAAAATGGGTTGTTTTACAGCCGTTTTTCTTAAATTAATTAATAAAACTTGATGTGAGTCATGAAAAAGAGCATATTGCGCGCGATTTTCCCTTCTGGCCAGGATGCCTTAAATGTCCCTATACCAAAAAATGTTGGTTTTTTATGCGGTGATGGCCGTCATCACGGCAATCATCACCTGGTTTCTTTCCCGCGATAAAAAGCGGATTCGCTTTCTTAGCGCGGTATTAGTCGGGGCGACCTGGCCGATGAGTTTTCCCGTTGCGCTGATGTTTTCTCTTTTCTGATGACGGCGTATTCGCCGTTTCAGGAGAAAAGCAGGGCATCTAATCGTTTTTTGTCGGTTTCAGTGACATCCTGTGGGTGCTGATATCCCGCATTCTCATTCGCACGGGTGTACAAGGCAACCAGCCAGTCGTAAACGTAACGGCTTGCACCATGCGAGGGTTGTTCATCCAGCTTCGTCAGGCGTAGCATCGGCGATTGCTTCGGCGCGCTAAAAATAGCCGATCCTTTTTGGATCCTGCTGGCAGGGCGCTGTTCCTCAGCAACGTCGGCAAATCCAAGCCAGGTAATAAAATCACCAATATCGGCGTGTAGCTGCGCGGCACAGACGTTTTCTCGCTGCATAATGCGCTGTAAGCGTTGTGGCATCTCCAGGCGATAGCTGGTGGTGACGAGAATGTCGGCAACCTGCCTTAACGTACGGGGATCGAGTCGTAAACGACAGGCATTATTTTCATCGCGACACCACTGGCGCATGTGGTTAATCCACATTTTGTGTGCCTGATATCCGGTCTCCTGGCTTTCCGGCGAGTGCAGTGTGTCACGCACCTCGGCAAACAGGTCAATCTCTTCATTAAATAAACCGCTTACCTGCTCCTCGCGCGGTTGCTGAATACGCAGCAGCGACTCAAAAATGCGCATCGGCGGGAGCAAACCATCCAGCAGTTCGCCATGTTTTGCCGCTTGCGCCTGTAACTGGCGGATCACCGACTCGTGGCTATCCGATTCAGCTTGCGCGGGATTAATCCAGCTTATCAGAGTTTCGCGGATGCGCTGTTGATGCTGGTCGCATAGAGAAGTCAACCTGGCCTGGCGCTGCTGCGGTGAGGTTGCCTGAGTCAGCCATTCGACAAGACGTTGTAAGCTATGTTTATCCAGCGCCTGCAACGTACCCCAATGCAGCCCGGGCTTGCCCATCAATTGCTGCACAGATTCATCAAGGTTTTGCTGGGTACTAAAACGCGCATCCTGCGGGGTAATGGCCCAAACCACGCCCGGTAATGCGGCATCATGAACAGGTTGGGTATCGTTGACCCAGCCCAACAGCTTGCGGGTGATGGCGGGCGTCTGGGCGCGTGTAGAGACCGCGTTGCAGATTAAGAGCACATCCGGTTGCAGGTGCTGGCGATAATGTTCCAGCATCCAGCTTAATTTTGCCTGCCACAGTGGATGAGGATGAGCATCCGGTGCGAGGGGAATATCGAGCAGATCGACATTCTCCAGCACCGAGTCTTCAACCGTCAGGACCAGCTCGCGCGTGAGCAGCGCCAGTGACGACAAAGAAAGACTGACTGCATTGAGCAACTGATGATTTTCAATCGGATGAACCACCACATCGCTTTGCGTCTCATTATTGCCGGTCAATGCCACTTGGGTCAGGAAACTTTCGGCAGGTAAACCAAAATGATCAACCAGCAGGCTCAGCGGGGCCGCTAATTCTTGCGCGTGTCCGGTTTGTTGCAACGAGTGGGCCAGCGCCAACCACTGCTGCGTCAGCTCTGGTTGTTCTCCCCACAGTAACGCCCAGGCGTTTGCCCGGGTAGTCAGGTCCAGTGCGGGCAGCAACGTGGCAAACTGATACCATAGTGCATCGTCAATTTGCTGCTGGTTTGCCGGTACGCAGGAGCGCCAGAAACGACCGATTGCAGCAACATCATGTGCGGTAATGCCCGGCACCGGGTGACGCTGACGCAGCGTTTGCCATTTTTCCAGGCGCGCCTCAATAATCGATTTCTCGACCTGTCGGTTGTCCGGGAGCGCGCTGAACTGGGCGATAAATAGCTGTACCAGTTCGGCTTCACTGAGTAACCGAAGACGCAACGGCCATTCGCTATCATGCGGATTTTCATCGCGCGTAAAGCGGATCGCCATATTGGTTGGTGCATGGCCCGGATTAATATGCGAGAAATAATCAAAGCTGCGATCCGGGGTAACAATATTCACTTTGCCAGTGGCATTGCAGCACAATGCCGCCAGCAGATGTGCTTTTGCCGATTGTGAGTGTCCATATAACCCTATACATCCTTGCGATGAAAAGGTCGTCTTCAGCGCAGATTCACTCACTGCGGCTAGCGTAAGCTGTGCCAGCAGGGCATCCGCTTCATCATCAAGACGCGCTGCACGTTGACGGGTATCTACCACCCACTCGATGGCGGCCTGCGCGGTATTTAACATCTTACTCATTTCAGGTACACGCTCCCGCTATCAATCCAGTAATGGCTTCCGCTATGGCGACGGTCTGCCAGCGTATTCAGTTTTAACGTTAAGGCATTGGCGGCAACGGGGGTGCCATCCTGTAACCAGGCATCACTCAGGATGAAGAATTCCGGGCCACTTTCTTTGCTGCCGCCGCGTAGCTGCAGCCGAACATTCAACACGCCATCTCCGGCGATAGTTTTTGCCAGTTCGGCAGAGTTTATGCTGAGCGTATACAGCGGCGTGGCAGGCCAGCGGCTGTTTGCCAGTTGCCGGAATCCTAACGTCACGTTGCCACGTAACGGGAAATGCAACCGGGCATCCAGCTTCGCCCCAGGTTTATCCAGATCAATATCGTGATACCAGATGTTCTCATCACGCAGGGTATTGACCGTATTATCCAGCACACCGAGAAAGCGTACGGTCGAGTAAGCGCCGATATCGGCAGCTTTAAAGTTAAAGCGTGGCAAACGCAAATCCAGCGCCAGGCTGCACAGCATAGCGCCTACAGCAGCGGTGGATTTAGGGTTACCAATTCGCCCCTGTTGGCTGAACGGATACCACTCATGCACGCGGTAGTTATCCATCCAGATCATACGGTTAACCGGGACAGGTTGCAGATGGCGGATCAACGCCTGTACACCCGGTAAACAGGCGGGCCTGCCGGTCACTAATAAGATATCGCAGCGATAATGTGAAATGGCCTCACAAACCGCGTGCAGCGGGGAAGTCAGGGTAAATTGCCCCGCCAATAGTGCTTCTTGTAACTGCCTGAACTGTACCTGTAACGGCACGCTCAGAACATCAAACGCAGGCGACCCTGCTGGTAACGCATGGTCGATAGCTTGTTGGATGTAGTTCATCACGTTGCGCGTGGGTTGTTGACTCAGGAGTTCCCCAAAGGTGGCATGTAGCCCGGCGACCGGGTCGTTAATATCGCTTTGTTCCCAGGCAGAGAGGACCGCATGACCGAGCGGCATAAAGAGCTGTAACGCCGTTTGTTGACGCAGAATTGCCTGAGTATCGATGCGCCCGGAATCGCCAAACAGCGTGGCCAGCAATGCGGCGGCGTCGGTCACGCCAGCCTGTTGTAAGCGGGTTTGCAGCGCAGGCAACACGCAGCGCTGAATCACGTCCAGCAGCATGTCATCGCCAGCCACCTTAAAACCTTCACGGAACAGCAGATGCGGTGTAATTTTGACGTTCGCGCCAACGCCGTCATCAAGCTGGTAATGAACGACGGCCATATCCGTTGTCCCGCCGCCAATGTCGATCGATGCCACGCGCAGTGCACGGCCTTTAGTCTCACCAGGCTCTGGCAAACGGTCCGGGCGGGCAAGGGCGTTAAAGAACGATTCGGTGTGGCCATCGTAGTGTGAGATAGCCTCGTTATACAGCCACACCAGTTGCCCGCAACTGGCTTCATCCCATTCCATCTGAATTTCAGGTACGGGAACCACACTCTTTTCCTGCTGCTTACGGGTGGTGAAGTCTTCATCCTGCGGGTGCCAGCCCATTGCTTTCCAGACCAGGGCAATAGCTTCAAACATGCGCAGGCGGAAAATCTCGCGCTCCTGTTTGGGCATCGCCGACGGTAGGGTCAGGATTAGCGTCCGTAACTGACGAGGAGACGCCGGGAATCCGAGGCGCAAACGCGTCGCCACGCTGTTGATTTGCCCCAGCGCCTGAGCCAGTATTTCGCACAGCATATGCGTCATCAGCGTGCTGCGGCTGTATTGTGGTGAGAACACTGGTAGACGATCGTCCTGCGGCAGGCTGAACAGCGGTTGCCCGTCATCGTTCATCAGGTTCATCAGCGGGAAGGCGGTAGCCAGCGGTTCGCGCTGGGTTTTGCCATTCATCTGGCTAAAGCGCCAGTCATGTAACACCGGCGTTTCATCCCACAGATAGCGGCGCGGGCTTGAGATCCCACTGTTGCCCTCGGTGCCCATACGCTGCATCGCCAGCTTACGGGCTTCATCACCCACACGCACAATCGACGGCCAGATAAAGGCGTCATCACGCCCACTCTCAACGGAAAAATGCTGCTTACCAAAGCGCGCTTCGGAAAACTCCAGCCGACTGGTGAATAGCGGATCGTTGAGGAACTGCGGCTCGCTTAACGAACGGACCTGCAATTCAGCGGTCTGACGCAGCCCGTCATTGGCATCCCCGTGATCTTCAATCAGGACGCCACAGGTATGGGTATTACCGATATCCAAAATAAGATCGACGGGAATGGCGGGGGTGCTAAGGGTGTGCGTAACCAGTTTCACTTCCGGGACAGAAAGCTGCTCGCCTAACAGGGTCAGCACATTCAGCCAGTGCGCCTGGTATTCAAAGTTACGCAGCGCCTGCTGGATCTCTTGTTCTGAGCGGTTCTCATGTTGGGTGACATGGTGCATAAAAGATTCGCGCAACCAGCCATCAATCCAGGTCTGGTCAAGGAAATCAGCAATTTCGCTGTCATGCCAGGCCAGCGCAAACCGTGTACCGTTAAGCAGATCGTTTTCGTTGGGGGTTAACGCTGCAGGGGCATTTTCAGTAAGCTGACTGTCCAGCGCTACGGTAACTCGGTGGGTGTTGCCCGCGCTGTCCGGCTGCGCCAGCTTTCGCACCTGCACACGTGCCCAGTTATCCGGGCCTTCAACAAATGTACGCGGCGGGTTAAAGCGCAGAAACGGCAGCGGCAGCCAGACGCCGTCGAGCACGTCCAGCGAATAATGTAACGTCTGGGTACTTTCCGGCTTCACCACTTCAGGTTGTGCGCCGGTGCTGCCCGGTAAGGTATAGCGTCCTGACGTCAGATCGAAATCCAGTCGCAGTAGCGGACCGTTTGCCGTTTTGCGTACAAAGCGTCCATGGTGCGCAGATTCCTGCGGCGTGAGGCCGAAATCCAGAAATTGCACACCGCTATTGGCGATGAGCGTCACGCTCTGTTTGTAATCACACAGATTCACCAACATAAAATCAGGCACCTATCTTTTTGATCGTCAGAGGGATTTCCGCGTGATCGTCATAACGCGCGGTACAGGCGGCGACGTCGTTGGTTCCCGCTTTACAGGTAATTTCAGGCATCGGATAACGTGACCCGTCGGTACAACGGGCATTGCCGCGACTCTTAATCATTAATTCACCCGACTGGTGCAAACCGGAGAAAATCTCGGCACGACAAACAATATTGTCACCATGAACCACGCGTGCAGTGCCTTTATTGGCCTGGATCTGATAGCGCAGGGACGGCGCTTTGCCGCTCACCGGATCTTTAACATCGACCATGACGCGCCAGTTACCGTTGAGAAAACGTGTCGTTCCTGCCTTCATCTGGTTGGCATCCATCACCAGTGCATCTTTTGGAATTGCGGCAATCACCACCGGTCCTTCGACAGGTTTCTCTTTCTTCACTGCGGGAGTCACTTCAGCACGATGCAGGGGCAGTGCAGATGTCAGTGCTGGCAGCGGTGCCATATCAACCTTAGCGACTTCAACAGCGGCGACTGCGGGTCCGGGCTGGATGGTCTGTTGCTTCCACAGCAGCGGCCCAACGATGGCTGCAATAATCACTGCGGCAACGGGCAGGCTCCACAGCGGCAGGCGGCGTATGGGCTTCTCCTGTACCGGGGGCGCAGTAACTTCAGGTTCGTTAACAATGACCGGGGGTTGAGGTTCAGGTTCAGTCGGTTTTGGCAGATCAACGACCGGCGTCAGTAAGGGGGCATCGGCCTCGGCAAAGGTAATTTCCGGTGTGATTTCTTCTTCCTGTTCTGGCTCTGCTACGGTAACCACAGGAGGAACATCGGCAATGCGCAGGCAGTCGAGGACATCGTCGCGGGGATTTTCATTCAAATTGACGAAGCCCCAGAACGTAATAACGGGTTTGCCATCAACCAGAAATACGTGGTTTTCACCGGGAAACTGGATGGCTTTTTCGAGCAGTGAGCCAAACAGCTGTAGCGAGGTTTTCCCCGATTGCAGACTTTTACGGCTCAGGGTCGCCGCATTTTCCAGCGTGCTTCCCAGATAGCGCAGCGCACGAAAACGTGCCTCTTCATCAGCGGCTTTCCACGCCACGGCTTTCCCTTCTATCGGGGAATACCAGTCAACCCGATCGCCGCTGTCGTTAATTTGTGGGATCGCCAGACAATCCACCATCGCCTGCTGTTTACGCAGACGAAGCGTTTCACGAATTTGCAATGCTGAATCAAACACGGCCTGACCACCGCCGCCCACGGCCTGATAGTCATCCAAATTGCCGCTGCGCAAGAGAGTTTTTGCCACGTTGTTACCCCTTAGACTTCTTCACGTATCTACTTTACGTTTTATAAAAACGAGCAAACGGCGAAAGAGAGGCAAAAAGGGGCTAATTTTCATGGCATAGAGTGCCGGGAAAAATCTTGACGTTTTGAAAAAGACTTAAGGGAAATTAATTCGCTTAGGGTGATGAATTATTCAGCGAAATACACCGGATTAGAATAACCTGATAGTGATTTGTTATTGGTCAGTTTTTGTCAGCTATGCTCTGATATC
>Ga0129313_1000234_pt1 | contig 54403 bp, 43 predicted proteins | sample O1105metagenome_FD_94436 | JGI IMG/M metagenome (GOLD analysis project Ga0129313, IMG submission 94436) | Orangutan group fecal microbial communities from fecal samples from Wisconsin, USA - O1105 metagenome | ecosystem: Host-associated > Mammals > Digestive system > Large intestine > Fecal...
ATCCACAGCATCTTAAATATCATAGTCGAACCTATAGAAAAGGTAAAGAAAAGACTATGACTTAAGTAATAAAGACCTTGGAGAGGGTCTCTAAAAACTACTACTATATAATACGAGGAGAAACGGAAAATGATAAGAAAGATAAAAGCGGAAGATAAAGAATTTTACATAAAAATGGCACATGATTTTTACCGGATGCCAGCAGTGGATCATCCGGTTCCGGATTCATATCTGGAAAAAACATTTGAAGAGTGTATGAAGAGCGATACCTATGCAGAGCTTTTTATCCTGGAATGGGAAGGTGAGATCGCAGGATATGGACTGATCGCCAAGACCTTTTCACAGGAGGCGGGCGGAATGGTATACTGGCTGGAGGAATTGTATATACTGGAAGAGTATCGCTCCAAAGGACTTGGAAGAGAGTATTTCGGATATATGGAAGAACACAAAGAAGAAGGGGTCACAAGATTCCGTCTGGAGGTCGAGAAGGAAAATGAAAGAGCCTGGAAGCTGTACAAAAGGCAGGGATATGACTGGCTGGAATACGATCAGATGATAAAAGAGTTCCGTTAGAAAAATGTCAGAAAAAAGAAGAAAAAGTACACAAAATGACTTTCTTTAAAAAAATGTAAAAAAGTGCTTGCATTTCCGTAAAGATTTGCTATAATAAATTTGTTCGCTGTTGAGAACCAGGGCGGACATGCAGATGATGCGGATTGGTGTAATGGCAGCACAGCAGACTCTGACTCTGTTAGTAGAGGTTCGAGTCCTCTATCCGTAGTTCCTTAATTGAATAAGGACTTAACCGGACAGATAAGATGTCCGGTACGGTTATCGGAGTGTGGCTCAGTTTGGTAGAGCGCTACGTTCGGGACGTAGAGGCCGCAGGTTCAAATCCTGTCACTCCGATTTGGTTTTCTAAAATTTATAATATTTTGTTCATTCTGGTGGACAGATATTAACAGATGATTGATGCGGATTGGTGTAATGGCAGCACAGCAGACTCTGACTCTGTTAGTAGAGGTTCGAGTCCTCTATCCGTAGTTTTTAATTGAATAAGAATTTAAGTTGGATATTCCGTTTGGAATATCCAATATATTTATTATCGGAGTGTGGCTCAGTTTGGTAGAGCGCTACGTTCGGGACGTAGAGGTCGCAGGTTCAAATCCTGTCACTCCGACTTTTGTATGTCTGAAGATAAGAATCTCTTTTGATACAGATGTGGATTGAAGAATCCGGCTGTGTCAGAAGAGATTTTTTATTCTTTCGTAACATTGTACGAAAAGGTGATGGAATCACAGGATGAGTTGTGATAAAATCGGGATAGAACTGCTTTTGGGGAAAAGAATATGATTCTGACGGGCAGAGGAAAAAGATTGGAAAGAAGGAAAAGATGATGGAAAAATTTTCAGAGATGAAATATGTACGTCCAGATGGGGAAGCGTATATTCAGACCATCCAGAAAGAAACAAAGAACTTTAACGAGGCTGCAGATTTTGAAGGCGCGCATCAGGCGTTTGTCGCAATCCTGAATGCAAACAGCCACTTTAATACGACACGCGTCATGGCAAGTATCCGCAACAGCCAGGATACCAATGATGAATTCTATCGAAAAGAGATGGAATATATTTTCGAGATTGAGCCACAGATTGATGTAGAAATGAAAAAATTCTATGAAAGTTATCTGAAGTCTTCTTACAGAACAGAGCTTGAAAAAGAGTTCGGAGAAGTTTATTCCAGACAGGCAGAGAACAAAGTCCGGCTTACCGATCCGTGTAATGCCGATCTGCAGATCCAGGAGAACAAACTGGTTCAGAAGTATTTCCAGGTTGCAGCGGCACCGGTTACAGATTTTCACGGAGAACAGCTTGGATTCTATGGTCTGTTAAAGATGATGGAGGATACCGACAGAAGCATCCGTAAAGAAGCTTTTGAAAAGTGGGCAGAGCTGTATAAATCGATTTCGGATGAACTGGATTCCCTTTATACGGAACTGATCGGAATCCGTCAGCAGATGGCAAAGAACCTTGGATTTAATGGATATGCCGAGATGATGTATCAGAAGATGGAAAGATTTGAATATACGCCGGAGGATGTAGCAATATTCCGTAAGCAGATCCGGGAGCATATCGTACCACTTTGTCAGAAACTTTATGAGGAACAGAAAGAAAGACTTGGCATAGAAGAATTAAAATATTATGACGAAAGTCTTACCTATCCGGATGGAAATGCAGTTCCGGAGGGAACGGAAGAAGAACTTCTGGAAAAGGCGAGAACCATGTATCATGAACTTTCCAAAGAGACAGGAGAATTCTTTGATTTTATGATGGAATACCGTCTGTTTGATCTGGAAGGAAGACAGGGAAAACAGCAGGGTGGCTACTGCGACTTTATGGAAGAATATAAGGCACCGTTCATTTTTGCAAACTTTAATGGAACCAATGCAGATGTCAATGTCCTTACCCACGAAGCAGGACATGCCTTTGAAGCATACACAGCGTCACGCAATATTCCGGTATTATCGCAGACATTCAGTACCGCAGAGATCAGCGAGATCCATTCGATGGCAATGGAATATTTCACATTGCCATGGATGCATCTGTTCTTTGGCGAAAATGCAGAGAAACAGAAAAAAGCATATTTGTGGGATTCCCTGGAAGCAATGCCGTACATGGCATGCGTAGACGAATTCCAGCATCGTGTGTACGCTGAAAATCTGACAGACGCAATGGAAAGAAGAAAAGTATGGCACGAACTGGAAGAAATCTATCTTCCATGGAGAGATTATGACGGCAATGAATTCATGGAACAGGGTGGCTTCTGGATGCAGAAACAGCATCTCTTCATGTGCCCGTTCTACTATATTGATTACGCCGTATCCCGTGTAGGAGCACTTGAATACTACGGCGAAATGCAGGAAGACCTGGAAAGTGCATGGAAAGATTACTACGCCCTCTGCCGCCAGGGCGGAAGCAAAGGCTACCACGAACTCCTGAAAATCGGAAATCTAAGCGATCCATTTAAAGAGGGAACTATCTACAACGTTCTGAAAAAACTGAACCTGATCTAGGTGTAAGTGAAATATAAAAATGTGATATCGATTACACATTCTTCTTGCAAGTACTGTGGGAACAAGGTATAATTTGCTTATAAGATTATGGGATCGAAAGCTATTACCGATAACCTCGAAGGACGAATTACACAAAAGAACCCGTTTAAATTCATTTTTTGTGCAATGGAGATGAAACTCAAAAATCGTGGAAGCCTCTGCTGAACACGATTTTCGCCCTAAGAGGTTCATCGGAATGGTTTGCACAACTGAATTTAAACGGGTTCTTTTGTGTAATTCGTCTCACAATGTATATCTTTAGATTCAAGAAGATTATAAGGAGAGGAATATGGAAAAGATCTATGATGTAACCGCATTAGGTGAACTGCTGATTGATTTTACAGAAAATGGAACGAGCGCACAGGGGAATCCACTTCTGGAAGCCAATCCGGGAGGTGCACCGTGCAATGTACTTGCCATGCTTGAAAAGCTTGGAAAAAAGACCGCATTTATCGGAAAAGTCGGAAAAGATATGTTCGGAGAACAGCTGAAAACTGCAGTCGAAGAAGTTGGAATTGATACACGGAATCTGGTAATGGATGAAGAAGTACATACCACACTTGCGTTCGTACATACTTATCCGGACGGTGACAGAGATTTCTCTTTTTACCGGAATCCGGGAGCAGATATGATGCTGAAAAAAGAAGAAGTGGATGAAGAATTGATCCGTTCGGCAAAGATTTTTCACTTTGGAACACTTTCCTCTACCCATGAAGGTGTAAGAGAAGCAACCAGATATGCGATCGATGTGGCAAAAGAAGCAGGATGTATCGTAAGCTTTGACCCGAACCTCCGCCCTCCGCTCTGGAAATCACTGGATGATGCAAAGGCTGAGATCGAATATGGTCTTTCAAAGTGCGATATTCTGAAGATTTCAGATAATGAAGTGGAATTTCTTTTTGGAACAACAGATTACGATGAAGGAGCAAGATTGATCCGCGAGAAATATCAGATCCCGCTGGTTCTTATTACTCTTGGAAAAGACGGAAGCCGTGCATATTATAAAGATCTCCGGGTAGAAGTTCCGGGCTTTGTCCAGGAGCATACGATCGAGACGACCGGAGCCGGAGATACGTTCTGTGCCAATTCCCTGAATTATATTCTGGAGCATGGAATGGAAGAGCTGACCGAAGAAAATTTAAAAGAGCTTCTCACATTTGCAAATGCGGCAGCATCCCTGATCACCACAAGAAAAGGGGCACTTCGGGTTATGCCGACCAGAGAAGAAATCGAGAACTTTATCCAGAATGTATAAAAAAGAAAGCGATAGCTACAGAGTAAAGGCAGTGTGTGGTGAAGAACGCACTTGCACAAAGAAATAGAATATCGCAAAAGGGTGTCGCGTGAAGTATTCGTGCGGCACCCTTTTTGGGATATATGGGATTTTATTTTTTCTTGTTCCAGACATGAATCCCGGCAAGGATTCCACCAATATACAGAATACTGATGAGTACCGTAGGATTTTCATGCAGACTGTATACTACTGCAACAATTGCTGCAAGAATCACTGTCAGCATAAAGGCATTCATAATTCGCTTTTCGCGGATGTTGCGTTCCTGTACCTGGAGTTCGTGGCGTTTTTCTTCAAGCTTCAGATATTCGAGAAGCTGGTCATCCGGAATTTTTTCCAGAATGTATTTTTCACGCAGATAGTTCAGTTCCTTTGCTGTATGGAAAATGCGGTGGTGGGAACTTTTCTTTTCTCCGGTAAACGGATCTTTTTCGGAATCGTCAGAATATTTGAAATCTTCCGATGAAAAATCCGTGTAAGTATTCTTTTTTTCCTCCGATGACATGGTTTCTGCCTCAGAAGCGGATTCATGAGTAATTTCTTCGGAGCTATCTTTTGAAGTTGTTTCAGGGGAGCCTGTTTCCGGAGCTGGAGCTTCTTTGGGTGGTACATCAGTGGCTGTATGGATGTCTCCGGATTCGGGAACCGGTTCTGTAGAAAGCTTTGGATCAGAATTGGCAGATTCTGAGAAAGCTAAAATTTCGGACATATCTTAACCTCCTTCGACCATGAAAATGATCGATTTTTTTCTTATAGAATACCAGTTTCGTATAAAAATTTCAATCGACAGAGAGAAGGAAATGTCTGTTAAGGATTATAAGAAAATCTCATTTGGCTTTCGTCCGGATATTTTTTTATTGATTGCGCCTGTCGGACAGCCTGAAGACAGTTACGCTTGCGGATGTAATCAGGGATTATCATATGCAGCTGGAAAAAGAGAAATAATCTTTGTCAGTTGGAATTGTCAAAAAAAGAAAAATTTTCTATAATAAAAAGTGGAATAAGGATGTGTATACATCATTTTTTGTTTAACAGGAAATTCTGAAGGAACTTCCTGTTAAATAAAAGGCACTGCGTGCTGAGGTACATTCTTTTTTGAAGAAAAATGAGAATACGAGGAACAAAGGATGAATGAAAAATTAAAAGAAATGGGAGAAGCATGGAAAAATCTATATGGTTCACTGCTGAAATGGATCATTTTGTCGGCGGTGATCGGAAGCCTCATCGGGCTGATCGCCAGTGGATTTTCCTATGCGATCGTATGGGTAACTTCATTTAGAGAAGCAAATCCGATGATCATTCTGGGACTGCCACTTGGTGGTCTACTGATTGTCTGGCTGTACAAAATTACCGGACAGGAGAAGAACTCCGGAACGAACCTGGTTCTGACAGTAGTCCGGTCGGATGAGGAAGAGGTTCCGGGATGGGTGACACCATTGATCCTGATATCGACAGCGATCACGCATCTGTTTGGAGGATCTTCCGGACGAGAGGGTGCAGCGCTTCAGTTTGGAGCAAGTGTAGGAAATGTATGTGCGAAATATCTGCATTTGAATGAGAGTGACAAGAAGATCATCATTCTGGCAAGTATGAGTGCCGCATTTTCGGCACTTTTCGGAACACCGATGGCGGCGGTTGTATTTCCAATGGAAGTGATCAGTGTTGGTGTGATGTATTATGCCGCGCTGGTGCCATGTGTATTTTCTGCATTTGCCGCACAGGGGATTGCACTGCTTCTGAAAGTGAGGACCGTTACTCCGCCGTATCTGGTAGAATCGGTTCCGAATTTTTACAGCGTGGATTCGATCAAAGCGATCATTCTGGCAATTGCGTGTGCGCTTGCCGGAGCACTGTTCTGTATTGTGCTGCATAATGGGGAACATTATCTGAAAAAATGGTTTCCGAATCCATATGTGCGTGTGGTTGCAGGGGCAGCAGGTGTGATCATTTTGTATTTTGCACTCAGAACGGATGCCTATCTGGGACTTGGAACGGGCGTGATCTCTGCAAGCTTTAAAGAGGCGGCAGGGCCACAGATGTTCCTTCTGAAAATGCTGTTTACTGCACTTACACTCTGCGCAGGATTTAAAGGCGGGGAGATCGTACCATCCCTGTTTATCGGGGCGACGCTTGGATCGTTTATGTCTACGATTCTTGCCGCACCGACAGATATCTGTGCGGCATGCGGGATGGTCGGTGTCTTTTGTGCAGTAACAAACAGTCCGATCGCTTCACTTCTGATTGCATCAGAGTTGTTTGGCTTTAACGGAATGCCATTTTATTGTATTGTTGTTGCGGTAAGCTATCTGCTTTCCGGATATTACAGTTTATACAAAGAGCAGAAAATTGTTTACTCCAAAACAGAGAATAAATACGTGGACAAACATACAAAATAATCGAAAAACAAAAAGAAACAAAGCGAATTAGCGGCTTTAAAGGATAAAAACTGACAATTGACGAGAAAAAATTAAAAAATAAAAGAAAATACTTGAAAAAATAAAGAACGTGTGCTAGTATCTAAAAATAATTTAGTAAAGCAAAGCGATGAAAGAGACTCTTGCTTCTGGAACTTGACAGGAATACGGCGTCACCGACTGAGAGCGCTGTTTGAGGAATGAGGCGAAGGGAACACTCTGGAGCAGATTATCTGAACAGGAAGCACAGGTGCTTTAGTAGGGTAATACGGTTCATGCACGTTACGCATGTAAGAGAGGAATCCAAAAGGATTCAATGCGGGTGGTACCGCGGATCATCAGATTATCCGTCCCGGAATACGAAAAAGTATTCCGGGGCTTTTTTTATGCATATTAAAACCAATCCGGAATACGAAGTTGACAAAAGCAAAACATATTTTAGGAGGATTGTGACATGGAATTTATGACAGGTGTAAAAGAAAAAGAAACGCTGGAGCTTAGTGAATTACTGGAAGAGGGAAGACTTGGAGAAGAAGTGAAGGTAAATGGAGCCGTTCATACAATTCGTGACATGGGAACAGTCGCCTTCGTGATTCTGAGAAAACGGGAAGGTCTGGTCCAGTGTGTATACGAAGAAGGCGTTACAAAATTTGACTTGAAAGATTTAAGAGAAGCCGCTACAGTAGAAGTAACAGGAAAACTGACCGAATCAGAGAAGGCACCGAACGGAATTGAAATCCGTCTGAGTGAGATAAAAGTACTCAGTATGCCAAAAGACAGCCTTCCACTTGCCGTTTCAAAGTGGAAACTGAACACTTCACTGGAAGCGAAGCTGAACTATCGTTCCATTTCTCTTCGAAACGTAAGGGAAAGAGCGAAGTTTAAAATTCAGGAAGGAATCGTAAGAGGTTTCAGAGAGTTCCTGTATAAAGAAGGTTTTACAGAAATTCATACCCCGAAGATCGGAGCAAAAGGAGCAGAAGGAGGATCTAACCTCTTCCGACTGGATTATTTCCATCGTCCGGCAGTGCTGGAACAGAGTCCACAGCTGTACAAACAGATGATGGTTGGTGTTTTTGACAGAGTATTTGAGACAGGACCGGTATTCAGAGCAGAAAAACACAACACCAAGCGTCATCTGAACGAATATACCAGCCTGGATTTTGAAATGGGTTATATCGACAGCTTTGAAGATATCATGGCGATGGAAACGGGCTTCCTTCAGTATACGATGGAGCTTCTGAAAAAGGATTATGCGAAGGAGCTTAAAATCCTGGATGTGACACTTCCGGATGTCTCTAAAATTCCGGCAATTCGTTTTGATGAGGCAAAGCAGAAGGTTTCAGAAAAATACGATCGTAAGATCCGCAACCCATATGACCTGGAACCGGAGGAGGAGCATCTGATCGGACAGTATGCAAAAGAAGAATGGGGTTCTGATTTTGTATTTGTAACATACTACCCGTCAAAGAAGCGGCCGTTCTATGCAATGGATGATCCACAGGATGAGAAATTCACACTCAGTTTTGACCTTTTGTTCCGTGGACTTGAGATCACGACCGGAGGACAGAGAATCCATGATTACGACATGCTGATGGAAAAGCTTGAAAAGCGGGGGATGACAGAAGAAGGACTGGAAACCTATCTGGATACATTCAAACATGGTATGCCGCCACATGGAGGTCTTGGAATCGGAATGGAACGTCTGACAATGCAGCTCCTTGGTGAAGATAATGTCCGTGAGACAACCCTTTTCCCAAGAGATTTAAGCAGACTTACACCGTAATGACCGGGCTCCCTGTCTGGCCGGTAAAAAGGAGAGCTGACAAGAGGCAGCGGGGGAGGTCAAAATGAGAAGAAGATGTTCTTTATGCGGAGGAAAATTAAACGGAAATATCTGCACGGAGTGCGGACTTGATAATTCAAAGAATGATGATCAGTATGTGACACTTGAAAATTCCGGTCATGAAGAGTCTCTGACACATGTACATACGGAAGAAGAAAAGCCGTATGAAGGAAAGACTATGACGCGGGAAAATGTGCGCAAGGCGAAGAATGCAGATAAAAATGCAAAGAAAGCAGCTGCAAAAAAGGCGTCAAAGAATGCGGCAGCAGGTAAAGCAAATCCGGTGGGTAACGGATATTCAGCAGCAAATGCGAGCTACAATACCGCAGGCACAGGCTACAGCCAGACAGGAAAACAGAGTTACAGTTATACATCATCTTCAATGCAACAAAGCAGCAGATCGGTAAAAAAGAAAAAGAAGTTTGGAAAGTTTTTGGTCGGTTTTGTGATCATTGCCGCATTTGCAGGCGAGCTTGGTGGAACGATCATTCATGAGGTTCAGAATTATTTTGAAGACTATACATATGATGACAGTGACAGCTACACCGAGGATGATCCGTACAGCGACGTGCAGGAAGTGATGCCGGATGACGGAGAAGTCTATGAGGCAGATCTGACGGCCGGTATTTACAAAGGCGGTGTGCATCTTCCGCAGGGAACCTATACACTGACCTGCAAAAGTGGAAGTGGTCAGGTAGAACTGACAGACAGCAAAAATAATATCTGGGTGCAGTACGATTTTGGTGATGACTACGATAATCCGGAAGAAGAAGTCAGTGACTTTGAAGTATTTCCGGGATGTTATGTGATAGTAGAGGATACACTGGAGCTTCACATGACAGCAGAGAATGCACAGATGAATCTGACAGCAATTGCAAATCCGCTTACAGAATCGAAAACCGTATCGGATAAATTTACAGTAGGAAAAGACGTACCTGCAGGTGTCTATGATGTGAAATGTGTGGAAGGTTTTGGGATTTTTGATTATGACGTGACAGTAAGCGCCGGATACGAAAACTATATGGGAATGCTGATCGGTAATGAAGAGTCGGGATTTCCACAGGAGCTGAAAAATATTGTCCTGATCGATGGAACAGAAGTTGATCTGGAAGGACTTACAGTAGAACTTACACCGAGTGAGTGGATTGAATCGGAAGATTACAAAAGCTTTTATGATAATTATAATTAGGAAGGATAAGGACAATGGCAAATAAGATTTCGGATGAAACAATTGAGTACGTTGGAATTCTGGCGAAGCTGGAGCTTTCTGACGAAGAAAAAGAGCAGGCAAAGAAAGATATGGAAACCATGCTTGATTATATTGATACCCTGAATGAACTGGATACAGATGGGATTGAACCGATGTCACATGTATTCCCGGTAAATAACGTATTCCGTGAGGATGTAGTGACTAATGGAGACAATCACGAAGCAATGCTGGCAAATGCGCCGCAGCAGAAAGAACAGAGCTACAAAGTACCTAGAACATTCGCATAGGAGGAAATCGAAAGATGGATTTGAAAAGTCTTACTGCCGTTGAACTTGGAAAAAAGATTCAGGCAAAAGAAGTTACAGTAAAAGAAGCAGTGGAAGCGTGCTTTACACAGATAGATAAAGTAGAAAAAGAAGTAAACAGTTTTGTGTCACTTCAGAAAGAGGCAGCACTTAAAAGAGCAGAAGAGGTACAGAAGCTGATCGATGATGGAACACTGACCGGACCGCTTGCGGGAGTACCGGTTGCGATCAAGGATAACATGTGTACGGAAGGTGTGACGACTACCTGCAGTTCAAAAATTCTGAGTAATTTTGTACCGACATTTTCAGCAGAAGCAGTTCTGAACCTGGAAAAAGCAGGTGCAGTTGTGATCGGAAAGACAAATATGGATGAATTTGCGATGGGAAGCACGACTGAGACTTCTTATTATGGAGAGACAAAGAATCCGTGGAATCTGGAGCATGTACCGGGTGGATCTTCCGGTGGCTCCTGTGCGGCAGTTGCGGCTTTGGAAGTACCATATGCTCTTGGATCTGACACCGGCGGATCGATCCGTCAGCCAAGTTCTTACTGTGGAATCGTTGGAATCAAGCCAACCTACGGAACGGTATCCCGTTATGGACTGATCGCCTACGGATCATCTCTTGACCAGATCGGACCGGTTGCTAGGGATGTAACCGACTGTGCGACGGTTCTTGAGACCATCGCATCCCATGATGCAAAAGACAGCACTTCTGTAGAACGTCAGGACACGGATTTTACAAGTGCGCTGGTAAACGATGTAAAAGGGATGAAGATCGGCATTCCAAAAGATTATTTTGGAGAAGGTCTGGACGAAGAAGTGAAAAAACCGATCCTGGAAGCCGCAGAGGTTCTGAAAAATGCAGGAGCTGAGATTGAAGAATTTGATCTTGGACTTGTAAAATATGCGATTCCGGCTTATTATGTCATCGCATCTGCTGAGGCAAGTTCCAACCTGTCACGATTTGACGGTGTCAAATACGGATATCGCACAAAGGATTATGAAGAACTGCACCAGATGTACAAAAAGACACGTTCGGAAGGCTTTGGACCGGAAGTAAAACGCCGTATCATGCTTGGCTCTTTCGTACTCAGTTCCGGATATTATGATGCATATTATCTGAAAGCACTCCGTACCAAAGCGTTGATCAAGAAGGCATTTGACAGCGCATTTGCAAAATACGATATGATCCTTGCTCCGGCAGCACCGACGACAGCACCAAAGCTTGGCTCTTCCTTAAGTGATCCGATCAAAATGTATCTGGGTGATATTTACACGATCTCCGTGAATCTGGCAGGTCTTCCGGGAATCAGTATCCCGGTTGGACAAGATGCAAAAGGTCTTCCGGTCGGAATGCAGCTCATTGGAGACTGTTTCCAGGAGAAGAAGCTTTTCCAGGCAGCTTATACTTATGAGTGCCTGACAGAGAAAAAATGGGTATCTATGTACGACAAAACAGAAGCAGCCGGAAAGGAGGAAGCGTAGATGTCAAGACAGTATGAAACCGTAATCGGACTGGAAGTTCATGTAGAACTGGCAACAAAGACAAAGATTTTCTGTGGATGCAGTACTGCATTCGGGGGTGCACCGAATACACATACATGCCCGGTATGTACCGGTATGCCGGGCTCCCTTCCGGTATTAAATAAAAAAGTAGTAGAATATGCGATGGCAGTAGGACTTGCGACAAACTGTAAGATCACACAGGTGTGCAAATTCGACCGTAAGAACTATTTCTATCCGGATAACCCACAGAACTATCAGATTTCACAGCTCTATCTGCCAATCGCGAGAGACGGCTATGTAGAGATTGAAGTCGGAGAGCAGAAGAAAAAAGTCCGTATCCATGAGATGCATATGGAAGAGGATGCCGGAAAGCTGATCCATGATGAGTGGGAAGACTGTTCACTGGTGGATTACAACCGAAGCGGTGTGCCGCTGATCGAGATCGTATCTGAGCCGGATATGCGTTCGGCAGATGAGGTTATTGCTTACCTGGAAAAACTGCGTATGATCTGTCAGTATCTTGGAGCGTCAGATTGTAAGCTTCAGGAAGGTTCTATGCGAGCAGATGTCAACCTTTCCATTCGGAAAGTAGGTGCTTCTGAGTTTGGAACCAGAACCGAGATGAAGAACCTGAATTCATTTAAAGCAATTACACATGCGATCGAAGGAGAAAGACAGAGACAGATTGAACTCATCGAGGAAGGAAAGAAAGTTATCCAGGAAACCAGAAGATGGGATGATAACAAAGAGTATTCTTATGCAATGCGTTCCAAAGAGGATGCACAGGATTACCGTTATTTCCCGGAACCGGATCTGGTACCGATCGTGATCAGTGATGAGTGGATCCAGAAGATCAAAGACCAGCAGCCGGAGCTGAGAAACGAAAAGCTTGCGCGCTATGAGAAAGATTATGACATTCCTCGTTATGATGCAGAGATCATTACCGGAACGAAGAAGATGGCTGATCTTTTTGAGGCGACCTGCGCAATCTGTAACAAGCCGAAAAAAGTATCGAACTGGCTGATGGTGGAAACCATGCGTCTGTTAAATGAAAACGGACAGGAGCCGGCAGATATTAAATTTTCACCGGAGAACCTTGCAAAACTGATCGAACTTGCAGACGCGGGAACCATCAACAGTTCTGTAGCAAAAGAGGTATTTGAAAAGGTATTCGCAGAGGATGTGGATCCGGAAAAATATGTAGAAGACCATGGACTGAAGACGGTCAATGACGAAGGTGCGCTTCGAACGCTCGCAGAAGAAGTGATTGCAAAGAATCCAAAAGCAGTGGAAGATTTCAAGGGCGGAAAAGAAAAAGCACTTGGAGCACTGGTTGGACAGATCATGAAGGCAATGAAAGGAAAAGCAAATCCGGGTATGGTTAATGAACTTCTCAGAGAGATGCTGAAATAAAAAATAGAAAAATAGAAATAAAAAATCGTCCGGTTATCAAGGAGTAAAATGTGATAATCGGACGTTTTTTTATTACATATACTGTATCTGTTCTTTCGCCGGTTCTGATGCCGGATTCGCAAAGAACTGTTCTTTTTCTGTCACTTCCAGCACTTTTCCCTGATCCATAAAGATCACCTGATCGGCAATTCGCTTTGCCTGAGCCAGATTGTGGGTGACAATAACAAAGGTATATTGTTTTTTTAATTCCAGAAGAGTCTCTTCAATCGCAATTGTATTTTTCATATCCAGTGCGGAGCACGGTTCGTCAAGAAGCAGGATTTCCGGATCGGCACAGAGACTTCGTGCGATAGCAAGACGCTGTTTTTGTCCGCCGGATAATTTGAGGGCAGATTTTTTCAGCTGGTCTTTGACCTCATTGTAGAGCCTTGCTTTCTGTAAGGATTCAGTGATTTTTTCGGAAATCTCTTTTTTATCACGGACGCCGTGATATTTCAGCACGTAAGACAGATTTTTCTCAATGCTGTGTGGGAAAGCAATCGGCTGTTGGAAAACCATACCAACGCGCCTTCTGAGTTCTTCTTTCGGAAGAGATTTGATGTCGGTTCCCTCTAAAGTGATCGCCCCTGAGAGGTAGCCGCCTTCTTCTTCCACCATCCGGTTCAGGGATTTCAGAAAAGTGGTTTTTCCGCAGCCGGACTGTCCGACGATCGCTGTGATCTGTCCTTTTGGAATTGTCAGGCTGATTCCGTGAAGAATTTCATGTTTTCCAAATCCGCATTTTAGATTTTCTATATTCAGCATATCAGTTGTCCTTTCGTAGATAGGTGATAAATTTACATATTAACTGGATGATGAGCAGGAAGAGCATCAGTACAAATGCGGTTCCGTAAGCGTAATCCAGGGAAAATCCGTTGTTCACAAGGATATACAGATGATATGGAAGTGACATGAACGGATCAGAGAGCGAATGCGGAACATCAGCCTGCATGACAGCTCCGGTGTATAAAATCGGTGCAACGGCACCCATTCCGTATGCCATTCCGAGTGCAACGGTTCCTAGAAGTTCTACAAAGCAGGCAGGAAGGATCATTTTACGGAGGGCATATTCACGGGAAAGACCGAGACTTAAGGAGGTCTTCATATATTCGCGCCCTTTTTCATCCAGGATCTTTTTGGCGCGGATCGCAACAAAAGGAATGATCATTGCTGCAACACACAGTGACGAACACAGAAGGCTGCGGCTAAGTCCAAAACGGTAGATCAGAAGCGTATATCCGACCAGCCCAAAAAGGATTGAGGGAATTCCGGAAAGTCCGGTGATCGCCATATTTACAAGGATGGAAAATCGTTTTCCGGTGCTGTAAAATACAAGATAAATGGCAGCACCGATACCAAGGATACCGCCGATCAGTGCGGAAAGTGCGCCAAGGTAAATGGAACCCATCAGTGCCGGATAGATACCGCCTGCAGTTCCAAGTGGAACACCGGCAGGCTTGTCCAGAAGGAAGGACAGGCTAAATACTTTTTTCCCTTTCCGGAAGACATAAAGGAAAAGGAAGAGTGTAATAACAATCACGCAAAGTCCGAGTATACTGAGAATCAGGCGTGTGAAAAATTTCTGCAGTTTAGTTCTCATGGGTGGCAAGCCTCCTTTTCAGAAGATAGCTGATACCGAGTACGATGAAAAGAATCACAAGCAGCACAGCATTTGCAACGTAAAGTACGGAGAGGTGAAGGCTTCCGTATTCGATACTTCCCATTTCCAGTGCGGTGAGGGCAGGAAGTGTCTGACCACGTCCAAGGAGTTTGGGATAAATCGGAGAATTACCGATTACCATCATGACTGCCATTGTCTCGCCAAGTGCACGGCCGAATGCCATCATTGCACCGGCAATGATTCCCGGACGGATTGCCGGAAGAATAAAATGCAGCAGGGTAAATTCTCTGGAGAATCCAAGTGTGATCGCACTGAACTCGTAAGTCTTCCGTGCAGTCTGCAGGGATTCATGACAGGTGGAAATAACGAATGGTAAAAGCATGATCCCAAGCACGATCCCGGCTGCCAGGATACACTGACCGGCTGCCATGTGAAGATGGGTGGCAAAGGCTTTTACAAGAACCGTAAGTCCGATGAATCCGAAGATGACGGACGGGATTCCTGCAACCAGATCGATGAACGCAAGGAATACGGATGCCACCTTTTTCGGAAGGTAATAGTCCAGAAAGCAGGCACAGGCAACGCCGAAGATGAGTGCGAGGACAACTGCGATCGCTGAGACATAAAGGGTACCGGCAATCGCCGGTAAAAGTCCGTACTGCGGTTTCTGACTGACCGGACGCCATTCAGTGGAAGGCAGGAACATTTTGAACCCAAGCTGTGAAATGGCAGGAATACTTTCTTTCACAATATGGATCAGCATGACTGCCATCAGTGCCATTACGAGAAAGGCAGCCAGATAAATGATTCCTTTGCTGAATTTATCTGAAAGTTTCTTGAACATAGTAAATCCTTTCTATGTATGATGCAGGACAGACAGCGCTGTCCGGATACAAATCAAAATTGATCCCTGGGATTAACCAGCGACATATAGCAAGAAAAAGGGGTGTGTCTTTGCACACCCCTTTCATATCAGAAGATTATTTCATAGGAATGAATCCCATATCTTCTACAGTTTTCTGTCCTTCATCACCAAGAACGTAATCAAGGAAAGCCTGCTGTACATCTGTCGGATCACCAGAACCTACAAGAAGAAGTGGTCTCTGGATGATGTAAGATCCATCAAGAATGTTTTCTTTTGTTGCAGCAACACCGTTTACTTTCAGCGGAGTTACTTTTCCTTCATTCTGGTTAGCAACACCAAATGAAGCATATCCGATTGCATACTGGTTATCAATGATATCCTGAACAAGTTCACCCATAGAAGAAGCCTGGATTGCATCAGCTTTTACTTCTGTGTCACCCATGATATTCTTCTGGAATACTTCGTGAGCTCCACCGTTGATATCACGTGTGATAACAACAACTTCTTCGTCCGGAAGAGATGAGTCAAGATCTTTCCATGTAGCATATTCGCCGGAGAAAAGTCCTACGATCTGTTCGGTTGTAAGATCATCAAGAACATCATTTACCGGGTTAGCCGGATTTACTGCGATCGTCAGAGCATCGATACCAACCTGGTATTCTTTTTCGTCTTTGATTGCTTCTTTTTCTTCATCCTTTACGCTTCTTGCAACCATACCAAATGTTGCAGTTCCGTCGATAACGGCTTTGGTTCCCTGTCCGGATCCGCCTGCTGAAACGTAGATTGCGATATCTTCTTTTGGAAGAGATGAATCATATGCATCCCATGTTCCATAAGTATCAAAGAATGTAGTAGCCATAGAAGTGATAACCGGTGCTAAAGTAGAAGACCCGTTGAATAAGATCTGATTGCTGTCAGAATCAGCAGATGCTTCTGTCTTTGTTTCTTCTTTCTTGCTGTCAGCCTGATCTGACTTGCTGCTTCCGCATCCTACTGCCATAGATGATACCATAGCAAGTGTAAGAGCGATTGATAAAAATCTCTTTTTCATTGTATGTATTCCTCCCTGAATAAAATTTACATATCTAAAATAAAAATTTAACATTCTTTTAATAGAATGTATGTTGCATGGACAACATTTTTTATAGATAATCTGCATGATTGATATAGAAAGTATCTATATACTAAATATCTATGGAAGGAATGGGAAAGCCATGCTATACTGTACATACGAATATGTGTTTGGTTTTTATTCTACGGGAACTTCCTGTGAAATAAAAGGTATTGCGTGCCATAGGTGCACATTTTTAAAATTATGGAGGAATTCATGACGGAAGAAATTAAAAAGCTGATCATTTATACAAGGAAAATGAAGAAAAGGGAGCCGTTGTACCGGGACTACCCGGAGGAGTTCCGGGAAGAAATCCGGGGATATCTGGAAAGCAACCATATTTCCAGACTTTATGCACATCAGGTGGAAATGTTCGAAAAGGTCAGATCCGGAGAAAATGTAGTGATCACCACATCAACTGCAAGTGGAAAGACGCTTGCCTTTCTGCTCCCGGTATTGCAGGAGATTCTGGAAGATCCGCTGACACGTGCGATTTTTATTTACCCGACGAAGGCACTGGCAAGTGACCAGTACCGCGCGATGCAGCCGATTTTGAAATTTTTCGGAGAGGGAAGGGTTTCAGCAGGCGTGTACGATGGAGATACCAAACCTGCCGAGCGGACAAGGATCCGCAAGAGTGCAAATATTATCCTGACCAATCCGGAGATGCTGAATTCGGCATTCCTTCCGAATCACAGCAATTACGGGTTTGACGCGATTTTTGCAAATTTACGATATGTAGTGATCGATGAGCTTCATTCCTACCGCGGTGCTTTCGGAGCACATCTGGCAAATATTTTCCGGAGAATGCACCGGATCTGCCGGTATTACCATTCGAATCCGCATTTTCTGTGCAGCTCCGCGACGATCGCCAATCCGGTAGAGCTTGCCGAAAAGATCTGTGGAAGCGGATTTACGCTGATTGACCGGGATGGATCGCCGGCACCGGAGAAGGAATACTGTATTATCCAGCCGCCGGAGATCAAGGGGAATAATGATAAAGTATACGGAAGGATTGCGGCGTCAACCGTGGCAGCCGGACTGATACCGGAGCTGGTGGAAGAGGATCATCATTTTATCACCTTTGGACGATCCAGAAGAAATGTAGAAGTTATTCTAAAAGAAGCAAAGGATAAATTAGATGCTACCGGATTTCTTGGAATGGCGCGGGTGGGCGGCAAGAATCCGGCAGATCTGATCGCAGGATACCGTGGCGGTTATACCCCGCTGGAGCGAAAAGAGATTGAGCGGAAGATGACGGAGGGAGAACTGGCCGGGCTGGTATCGACGAATGCACTGGAGCTTGGGATCGACATCGGAAAGCTGGATGCAACTGTGATCGTCGGTTATCCGGGGACAAGGGCGTCCTTCTGGCAACAGAGTGGACGTGCCGGACGAAGCGGCAGTGCCTGTGTCAATTATCTGATCCTGGAAAATGAACCGTTTGACCAGTACATTGCCATCGATCCGGAATGGCTGTTCTCAAGAGAAAGTGAAAATGCGATCGTGGATCCGGACAATCTTCTGATCGAGCTTGCACATCTGCGCGCAGCGGCTGCTGAGATGCCACTTTCACTGGATGATATTGCGCTTTTTCCGGATCTTGGAGAAATGATCCCGGTGCTTTTAAGCGCCGGAGAAGTAAAAAGCCTTGCCGGAAGATTTGCCTGGGCGGGACCTGCATTTCCGGCAGGGGATTACAGCCTGCGTAATATGGACAAGACCAGGTTCAAGCTGCTCGCGCAGGAGGACGGACATGAGATTACGGAGATGGACGAATCCCAGGCATACCATGAGATCCATCCGGGTGCTGTGTATATGCATGATGGTGCATCCTATGAGATCACGAAGATGGATCTGGTCAGCCGGACAGCTTACGCCATTCCGTTTACAGGGGATTATTATACGGTACCGGCAGGACAGGAAGAGACGCGGATCCTGCAGGTATTTCAGGAGGAAGCCTATAAGCGGACGGATATCCGTTTTGGAGATATCAATGTCAATGAGATCATTGCCATGTATAAAAAATTACAGTTCCATAACCATCAGAATCTTGGATATGTAACACTGACGCAGCCACTTCAGAAGGATTATGATACGGAAAGTACCTGGATCACGATGCCTGAGAATGTTGTTAAAGTTTACCGTAGTCTTCTGCAACCGAACCGCATGGGAGAGCTGGTGCTGAACAATCATTTCGACGGAATGCAGTATGCGATCAAAAACGCGGCGATGATGGTGACAATGACGGAGCGTGACGATATTGATGTGACAATGTCCAATAATGCGACCATTCCGGATGAATTCCGGGAAGAAAAGGTTTCTCTTTTTATTTATGACAAATACGAGGGAGGGCTTGGTTATTCGGAAAAGATCTATGATCTGATTCCGGAGATTCTGGCGAGTGCAGTCAAAATGGTCAGCGGCTGTCCATGTGAGGATGGCTGCCCGGCATGTGTGGGAGATTATAATCTGGATAAGAAGATAGTACTCTGGGGACTGGAGAATCTTCTGGAAGAGAGTGAAGCGCCGGTTTATCTGAAAAAGAATATCAAAGAACCACAGCCTGTGATTCGGAAAGAGTTTTCTTTCTTTAATTTGCCGGATGAATGGGATAAAGTCTGCTATGCCGTGGTTAAGAATGGAGAAGCCGGAGGGCAGTTCTTGAAGACGATCCGCAAGGTAAGTACAGAAGGACACAAGCTGATCCTGACGATGGAAAATGAATTTTATGCGAAGTGGCTGATGGAGCCGGATAATCTGCAAAGTCTGGCGAATACCCTGCGGTATCATGTGATCTGTCCGGCTGATATGCAGATCAGGGTAAGATTTGAAGCAAAGATGGACGAGCAGGAAAAAAAGGAACAGCAAAAGAAGAGGAACCGTTTAAAAAGGCGATATGATGAGAAACTTGAAAATAAATAACATAGAAGAAACAAGAACCCTGAATCCCTATCAGAAAGAGGCAGTACTGGATGAGAATCCGGCATGTCTGGTAAATGCAAACGTAGGAAGCGGAAAGACGACGGTGCTGATTGAAAAGGTGCGGTATCTGCATGAAAAAAACAGATTCCATACGAGAAAATGGCAGTGCTTACTTTTACCAATAAAGCAGCGGATGAGATTGCAGAGCGTCTTTCCAGGAAAGAAGCAGAACTGACAGAAGAAGAACTTTGGGGATTCGGAACTTTTCACAGTGTTGCACTGCGGATTCTGCGAAGATTTCTGCCGGAAAAGACAGAGGAGGGAGCAGAAGCAGGAGAATGGAACCGGGAATTTACCGTTATCACACCGGAAGATGAAATGGAAATGGTGCTTGCCATCGCAAAAGAAGGCGGTTATAAGATTAAATACCAGAACCGTCTGAAAAAGCGGATGGAAGAGGATTATGCAGCATACCGCAGAGGAAGAACACAAGGAAAATACAAAGATGATTTGTTTAAAATTTTTCCGCTTCTTGATAAAGAAAAAAGACAGGAAAATAAAATGTCTTTTGCCGATCTTCTAAAAGAGGGTACGCGGGTGGCAAAAGAGAAGGAAGAGGAGCTGGATCTTAAGTGGATCATTGTCGACGAGGTGCAGGACAGTGATGAAAAGCAGCTGGAATTTCTGGAGGCATTAAAAGGTGAGCAGACCAGATTCTTTGCCGTTGGTGATCCAAATCAGGTAATCTACAGCTGGAGAGGAACCGGGCCGAATATGTTTTTTCTGATCAAGCACAAGTTCGGAGCAAAAGAATTATCCCTGCCGGTCAATTACCGTTCCAGTGAAGTGATCCTGGAAGCAGCTAACCGTTTTCTGCAGTTTGGTGGGAAGATTGAAGGAAGTGCAGGCAGGGGAGAGAAGATTCTGGTAAGGAATCATTACGACTCATTTATTGAGGCGGAATATCTGACTGAGCGAATCCGGGAGCTTCATGCGCAGGGATTTGCTTACCGGGAAATCGCGGTTTTCTACCGAGTGCAGAAGCAGGCAGAGATTCTGGAAAAAGTATTTGAAAGAGCAGAACTTCCTTATGTTCTTCCGGCAAAACAGAAAGAGGATGAGGATCCGGTTCCGGAAAGACCTCATATGATCCGGGAGTATGTTACAGAAGGGAAGCTGAATGCGGTTTCAGGCGAACATACGATGGAAAAAGCGGCAGATACAGAACGACAGACGGAGGAAGAAGACACAGTTCATCTTATGACACTGCACGCCTCAAAAGGTCTGGAATTTGACTATGTATTCATCATCGGAATGAATCAGGGACTGATCCCGCTCCGCTGCAAAAGCATAGAACAGGAAGAAGAGGAGCGACGTCTGTTCTTCGTAGGACTGACCCGTGCAAGGAAGAATCTGGAACTTTCTTATTATACAAATCCGACGATTCCGGGGACATATGAGACACCAAGCAATTATCTGCGGATGTTGCCGGAAGAACTGCTTGACTGGGAAGAAAAGCCGGGAAGTGAGTCGCGGAAAGCGAATTTGCAGAAGCTGCGGAAAGAGACGCAGGAGCTGATCAGGGAGAAAAAGCAGGAGGAAGAAGAGCAGAAAGAAGCACAGAAGCCAAAGAAAAAAGGCAGACATCCGAAGTACGGGGAAGGGGAGATTATTTCTGAGGACGAGATGATGATTGAGCTGGAATTTCCGGGATATGGAAAAAAACAATTTCTGAAAGCATTTGGCGAAGTGGAAATTTTGGGAGCATTATAGAAAATAGAGTGATTTATTTCTTAGAAAAAGATTTTATCAATTAATATTTTTTCATGAAAGGGCATGTGGAAGTGAATATTTCTTCACCTCCATATGCCCTTTTATGGAAAAGTGAAGATTTATTCATAGAATTATCGCGATAATTTTATTATAATTTCAATAAATTTTATGAATATTTTATTTATTTCTAAGGAGGTAGCAATATGGATGCTATGAAAATCGCCAACAGTATACCGATGTGGATCGCCTGTGGAATCCCGGTAATACTCGTTATCGCACAGGCCCTGATCTTTGCAAAAAAATCTTATTCGGCAGGAAAGAAGATCGGACTTACGGAAAAGCAGATGAAGAACGCAATCAAGAGTAGCGCGATCACTTCCATCGGACCATCTATTGTAATCTTAAGTGGAATGCTTTCACTTCTGATCACTGTTGGAGGACCGATGGCGTGGATGAGACTTTCCCTGATCGGTTCCGTTATGTTTGAATCTATCGCAGCAGGTTTTGGTACTGCATCAGTTGGTGTACAGCTTGGAGCAGATACACTGACACCACTGGCACTTGATATGGCAGTATGGACCATGATCCTTGGATCGATCGGATGGATCATCTTTGCAACTATTTCTGCAAGCCGTATGGACAAGGTACAGCATAAGATCTCTGGAGGAGATCCTGCAAAACTGATGGCAATCTCAAGTGCAGCTATTATCGGTGCATTTAGTTCAATGTCATCTTCTCATCTGATCAAGTTGAATAAAAACTCAGTTGCCTGTGTGCTTGGAGCCGTATTTATGGCAATACTTTTAACCATTTCAGAAAAAAAGAATATCAAGTGGCTGAAAGAATGGAATCTTACGATCTCAATTCTGGCAGCAATGATCATCACAGCTGTGATTTAAAGGAGGAGCGAACATGGAAAATAAAGATTTTTATGAAGGCGAATATATGCCGCAGATGCATAAGATTGGTAAATTAACCGGATTTCTCGGAGCTGTATTATCTTTCCTGCCGGCACTGGTGTTGGCTGTAGTGTATGGACTTCTTCCGAAACCGGCAGCACTTGCTACCGCATTTATTTCAGCAGCCAGTGCATTCGGATTCCTGTGGGTTGTAGAACCGATTTCTTACTTTACCGTACTTGGCCCGGTAGGTACATATATGGCATTCATGTCAGGAAATATTTCCAACATGAGAGTTCCTTGTGCCGGTATGGCACAGGTTGCAGCAGAAGTTGAACCAGGAACAGAAAAAGGTTCGATCATTTCAGTAATCGGTATGGCGACATCCATCGTTATCAACGTATCTGTGCTGACGATCGGAGTTATCCTCGGAAGCTCTGTACTTTCAGCAATGCCGGCAAGTGTGACAGAGGCATTGAATTATCTGCTTCCGGCACTGTTTGGTGCCCTGCTTATGCAGTTTGGACTGAAAAGAATCAAATTTGCAGGTGGTATGCTTGCATTTGCAATTCTCATCGGTATTGCAATCAACGCAGGTCTTTTCAACTGGCTTCCGGGAGCAGCAAACTATCTGACAACTCTTGCGAGTGTATTCGTAGCAATCGGTGTAACACTTGCAACCTATGGAAAGAAAAAAGAAGCCGGAAAGTAAGAATGGTGTATAATTAGGTGGAAAAGGAGAGGTAGATATGACGAAAAAAGAGATGCTTGGGCAGATGGAGGAGCTTAAGTCTACCTGCGTGGACATCTGCACTAATTTATGGAATAATCCTGAGACTGGCGGGAATGAGCAGAAGTCAGCGGATATGATCCGTGAGCTTCTTCATCACGAAGGTTTTGTAATTGTAAATGAAGAACATCTTCCACATGCATTTTATGCAGAGTACGGAAGTGGCAAACCGGTGATCGCAGTGCTTGGGGAATATGATGCACTTCCGGGACTTTCACAGAAATGCCAGATTACAAAAGAGCCGGTAACACCGGGGGCAGCAGGACATGGCTGTGGACACAACCTTCTGGGAGCAGGAGCTGTGACAGGTGCGATCATGATCAAACGGTTTCTTGAGCAGGAAGGAATTCCGGGAACCTTAAGATTCTATGGATGCCCGGAAGAAGAATTGTTAAGTGGAAAAGTAAAAATGGCATATTATCATATGTTTGATGGATGCGATATGGCACTGAGCTGGCACCCGATGTCTGCAAACATGATTTATGATGAAGGATATCTGGCTAGTGCATCTGCGAAGTTTTATTTCAAAGGAAAAACTTCACATGCAGCATTTGCACCGGAAAGAGGGCGGAGTGCACTTGACGCAGTGGAACTTATGAGTGTAGGCGCCAACTATTTAAGAGAGCATGTAGTTGACAAGGCAAGAATTCACTATACTACAGACAGTGGCGGATTTTCACCGAATATCGTGCCGGATAAAGCAAGCGCATGGTATTTTACAAGGGCTCCGCACATCAGTGATGTAAAAGATATTCTCCGCAGACTGACACTTATAGCAAAAGGTGCTGCAATGATGACAGAGACGGAGGTTGATACCAGGATTGAATATGGCTGCTGCGATATGGTCAGCGAAAAATCATTTGCAGATCTGACATGGAAGAACCTTCAGGAGGTCGGAACACCAACTTATACGGAAGAGGAAATGGAATTTGCAAGGCAGCTGCAGGCTACCGTTGATCCGGCGATCAAAGACAGAGATCAGAGAATGTATGAAGCAAAAGAAAAGGCATTAGCAGATGGCGTTGTTTCCAGAAACGCCTGGGAAAAAGCACCGCTTACTGCTTCTTCGGACAGTGGAGATGTGAGCCAGATGATGCCGATGAACCTCTTTACCGCAGTTTGCTGGCCGGTTGGTGTTGCACCGCATACCTGGCAGAGCTGTGCATCTGCTGGAAGTACGATTGGACAGAAGGGTGCATTTTACGCAGCGAAAGTCATTGCAGCAACAGCATATGACCTGTATACACAGCCGGAACTGCGAAAAGAAATTCAGGACGAATTCGATGCGCAGGACAGAGAACCATATGCACCGATGTATGACGGTGAATAAGAACAAGAAAAAGTAAAGAAAAAAGGTCCCGGAGCCGTAAGGTTTCCGGGATTTTTATGAGGAAAAAAAGTAAGTGTGTGACTGGATTTGACAAGAATTTTCATGAATGTTACACTGAGAAAATAGGAGAAAAACAGACTGTGCGAGGGGGATAAGTGCAGTCAGGCAGGAGACAAAAATGGGTATCGCAATACAGGAATTATTATCGCAGGAATATTTTAAGGAGTTTTACGTTCTGGCGGGGGCAAAGGGACTGCACCGTGAGATCCAGGGGATCACAGTTATGGAGGCACCGGATGCATTTCACTGGACGAAAGGGAAGGAACTGGTACTTTCATCAGGGTACGTTATTGCAAAGGAACCGGATTGTATTGAAAAAGCGTTCCGGGAGGGAAGTGTCCAGAAATCGGCGGGAATGATGATCAAAAGAGAACGGTATCTGGAGAAGATACCGGAGGAGATACTGGAGCTTTTTGATCAGTATGAGGTACCCCTTATCTCCATGCCGTTTTCAGCACCATGGATGGAAGTGATGAGCCAGATTAATACTGCCGTGCTGAACCGGACCATACGCAGGCTGCGGATCAATACCAGTCATATGACATTTCAGATGTCGAATTTTTCATATAAAGAGCAGAAGATCAAGCGGATCCTGCAGGCGATGGAGGCTGAGATGGGGTTCCCGGCATTTTTATATGATTTTGTAGAAGAAGAGGCGTATTACAGTTCGATGAATTTTCAGAAGATAGCGAAAGGATTCGGACTTGAAACAGAGGATTTCTGGGAGCCGTCAATGCCGTATACCCGACATACGCTTTGTGATTACATGGACATGGTGAGATACCGTCTTGTGAATCAGAGTCACCAGGAGGGACCGAGAATCAGCTGGATACGGGTTCCGATTTCTGTAAATGGAAGTGTACAGGCGTATTTTGCCGTGATGGAAGCGCGGGAATTCCTGGATTATTATGATGAGTACAGTATCCGGATTGCCTATCTGATGCTGCAGGGATTATATGAGCAGATCGTAGCGGCACAGAACATGGGAAATATCGGATTTGAGAACTTTGTGTTATACGCTTTGAGTGCAACGGAAGATGATACACAGAAGATGATGTTTCAGGCGAATGTACAGGGGATTTCCATGAGTACAAAATACAGGTATGTATTGTTCCGGCGTGCGGACAATCAGGAAGAACTTCCAAACCGGAGAAAAGAGATCCTTGAGGCTTACCGGAAAAGCAGTCTGATCAAATATGCCAGAATCGCAATGATCGGAGAAAATGTGGGAATTCTTTTTTTGGAAGACAGAGAAGAAGACTGGGAGAAAGGTCATATCCTGGCACTTCTGGAAGAATTCCGGAGAAGAGTTCTGAAGAGCTGTCCGGAGACGGCACTGGAATTTGGTTATTCACTGGATGCCGCTTCTCTTGGGCATATCCGTCAGAGCATAGAGAAATGCCAGAAAGCACTGAATATGGGGAAAATGATTTATCCAAGCCTTTTTGCATGGGAGTATTCTCAGCTTGGTGCACTTGCATGGCTGGATATTCCGGAAGAAGAGCTTACTCATATGCTCTCGGCTTACAGTGTGCTCCTGAAAGATGAAAAGAATATCGAGCTTTTAAAGACTTTAAAAGTATATCTGGAAAATAATATGAACTACAGCGCAACGGCTGAGAAATTATATGTACATATCAATACGATCAGGAAGAGGATCGACAAGGTAAACGAACTTCTGCAGATTGACTGGAGCGATAATATTGCACGGCTGAATGCAGAGCTTTTACTGCGCTTTTTGAATCTGGAAGAAAAAATTTAACGTTTCCTTGAACAAGAATTGATGATTTTCAGGGCAAAAGATGATAAAATGTATATTGTGTGAAAAAAAAGACAAAGAGGGAGATGCCTATGCCAAAGAAACAGAAGGCAAAGATAAAGCAGAAAAATAAATGCCCTGAAAAGCTGATCCGGACAGAAGCTGCAAAAGAGATTGCAGAGATAGACCGTTCGCTTCAGAATCAGAAGTATCAGCTCAGATGCAGAGCTGCAATCGATCTTCTTACAGCAAAGCTGAATATGATAAATGCAGATCTTTCGCGCAAGAAACGCCATGTTGTGATCAACCAGATCAGCAGCAGAGTGAAGACGGCAGAGAGTATTTATACAAAACTGATCCGGAAAGGTCTGGAGCCGGATTTTGACACGGCAAGAGCAGAACTGAAGGATCTGATCGGGATTCGTGTGGTCTGTCCATTTGAAGATGAAGTGTACGAGGTTGCAGACCGTCTGAAAGCGCAGGGAGATGTACAGATCATCCGGGAGAAAGATTATATTAAGAATCCCAAAAAGAACGGATACAAGAGTCTTCACCTGATTGTGGAGGTCCCAATTTATTCATCCAAAGGACCACTGAAGGAAAAGGTGGAGATCCAGCTCCGTACGGTGGCAATGGATTACTGGTCCGTGCTTGAGTACCAGTTATTTTATAAGAAGACAGAGAATGAAGAGGTTGCAAAGGAATTAAAAACCTATGCAGATGAAATTTCTGAGCTGGATGCAAAAATGCTGAAACTCAGGGATAAGATTGAAAAAATGTAGTAGAAACACAGGAAAAGAATGTGCGAAGGCGCATTCTTTTTTTGATACAATCAGGAAATCAATTGCATAGGCATTCCAGTTAGGTTATAATCTAGTACAGTATGGACAGATAAATTACAGAATGGATATGAGGAAATACCATGAAAATGATCAAGACAGATAAACTTGTATTTGAATATGCAAAGCGTGATGAAGAAGGCAATATTATAGGAAAAAGCCGCGCTATTGATGAGGTATCGCTGGATATCGAGCCGGGACAGTTTATTGCAATCCTGGGGCATAATGGCTCTGGGAAGTCTACACTTGCAAAGCATATGAATGCTCTGCTGGTTCCGTCTGACGGAACCATGTGGGTAGACGGAATGGACACGAAGGAAGATGAGCATCTGTGGGATGTACGTCAGAGCGCCGGAATGGTATTCCAGAATCCGGATAACCAGATCATCGGAACAGTCGTTGAGGAAGACGTGGGATTTGGCCCGGAGAATCTGGGCGTGCCGACAGAGGAGATCTGGCAGAGAGTGGAAGACAGCCTGAAAGCGGTTGGGATGATTGAATACCGTCACCATTCACCGAATAAATTATCCGGTGGGCAAAAGCAGAGGGTTGCGATCGCCGGTGTCATGGCAATGCGTCCAAAGTGTATTGTACTGGATGAGCCAACTGCGATGCTGGATCCGAACGGAAGAAAAGAAGTACTTCGAAGTGTGATGGAGCTGAGAAAAAGAGAACACATTACAGTGATTCTGATCACTCATTATATGGAAGAGGTTGTAGATGCAGACCACGTATTCGTAATGGATCATGGTCATGTGGTAATGCAGGGAACACCGAGAGAAATCTTTTCACAGGTGGATACGTTAAAGCACTACAGACTGGATGTGCCGCAGGTGACGATCCTTGCTGACGAGCTGAGAAAAAGAGGACTTGATATTCCGGCGGGAGTTTTGAAGAAGGAAGAATTGGTGGAGATATTATGTCGATTAAATTAGAACATATCAATTATGTATACAGTGAAGGAACCGCATATGAAAAGCATGCGCTGAAGGATGTGTCTCTGGAAATCCCGCACGGTGAATTTGTCGGGATCATTGGTCACACCGGCTCCGGTAAATCGACACTGATCCAGCACCTGAACGGACTGATCAAGGCGACAAGCGGAGCACTTTATTACAACGGAGAGAATATTTACGGAGAAAACTATAACTTACGTGAGCTGCGAAATCAGGTCGGGCTAGTCTTCCAGTATCCGGAGCATCAGCTTTTTGAGGTCAATGTACTTCAGGATGTCTGTTTTGGACCGAAGAATCAGGGACTTTCACCGGAAGAATGTGAAAAGCGGGCAAGAGAGGCATTGCAGCTTGTTGGCCTCAAAGAAAAATATTACGATCATTCCCCGTTTGATCTGTCCGGTGGACAGAAACGGCGTGCAGCAATCGCCGGGGTACTGGCAATGCGTCCGAAGGTACTGGTTCTGGATGAGCCGACTGCGGGACTGGATCCGAAGGGAAGAGATGAGATCCTTGACCAGATTGCCTATCTGCATGAAAAAGCAGACATGACTGTCATTTTAGTTTCCCACAGTATGGAAGATATTGCAAAATACGTGGATCGTATTATTGTGATGAATAAAGGCAGCGTCATGTTTAATGATGTGCCGAAGAAAGTGTTTGCACACTATAAAGAACTGGAAAGCGTGGGGCTTGCGGCACCACAGGTAACGTACATCATGCATGAGCTGAAAGAAAAGGGAATGGATGTTCCGACAGATGCAACCACGATAGAAGAAGCAGCGGATGGCATTATGAAAGCGCTGAAGAAGGAGAGGGCAGCCAAATGATTCGAGACATAACGATTGGACAATATTATCCGGCTGACAGCCGTATCCATAAGCTGGATCCGCGTGTGAAGATTGTATGCACACTGCTGTACCTGATTTCTCTTTTTACATTTAAAAGTATTTTAGGTTATGTACTTGCGACGGTATTTCTGTTTGGATGTATTAAGCTGTCAAAAGTACCGTTCAAGTTCATCGTCAGAGGACTGAAGCCGATCGTCATTCTGCTTCTGATCACAGTAGGATTCAACTTATTTCTGACACCGGGCGGAGAGACACTGGTCCATGTAGGCTTTATCAAGATCACGGAGTACGGCTTAAGCACAGCGGTTTATATGGCGATCCGGCTGATCTATCTGATTATGGGATCCTCACTTATGACACTGACAACTACACCGAATTCACTGACAGACGGACTGGAGAAGCTCCTTCACCCGTTGAATAAGCTCCATGTACCGGTACATGAGATTTCGATGATGATGTCGATCGCACTTCGTTTTATTCCGATCCTTCTGGAGGAGACGGATAAGATCATGAAGGCACAGATTGCCAGAGGTGCGGATATGGAAAGTGGAAATCTGATCCAGAAGGCAAAGGCAATGATTCCGATCCTGGTTCCGCTTTTTGTATCCGCATTCCGTCGTGCCAATGATCTTGCAATGGCAATGGAGGCGAGATGTTACCGTGGCGGTGACGGTAGAACCAAGATGAAACCTCTGATCTATAAGAGTACAGACCATGTGGCGTATCTGATCACGATCCTGTATGTGGTGGCAGCATTTGTTGTCGGAAGATATGTTCCGTTTAAACTGTGGATCTTTTAAGGAGCTGTGGGATGAGAAGAATCAGATTAACTGTAGCTTATGATGGAACAAATTATTGTGGCTGGCAGATCCAGCCAAATGGAATTACGATCGAGGAAGTTCTGAATAAGGCAATCTGTAAGCTCACCGGAGAAGAGATCCAGGTGATCGGGGCGAGCCGGACGGATTCCGGGGTTCACGCAAGGGGAAATATTGCGGTATTTGACACCGAAAGCCGGATTCCGGCGGAGCGCTTTTCCTACGCACTGAATCAGCGGCTGCCGAAGGACATTGTAGTCGTAAGATCAGATGAGGTGGATCTTAACTGGCATCCACGTTATCAGGATACTCTGAAAACCTATGAATATCACATCATCAATACGAAAGTGCCGATTCCGACAGAGAGGCTTTATAATTACTTTGTAAGCTTTGATCTGGACGTGGAGCAGATGAGGCGCGGAGCGGCTTATCTGGTAGGAGAACACGATTTTGCACCATTTTGCTGTATCCGTACGAATGCAAAGACAACGGTGCGGACAATCACAGATTTGCAGATTCTACAAAGTGGAGAGCATATTACGGTCCGGATTACGGGAAATGGATTTTTGTATAATATGGTGCGCATCATAGCCGGGGTACTGGTGCGTGTCGGAAGAGGATTTTACGAACCGGAAAAGGTAAAGGAACTTTTGGAAGGCGGAGAAAGAACCAGGGAAGCGGTCACGGCACCGCCGCAGGGACTCTGCCTGATGGAAATCAGCTATCAGAATGAAGAATAGTGCATGAGTCTGCTTTTTAGGCAGGCTCATTTTTTCAACAGGAAATTCCGAATAGAAGGTACTGCATATCGGAGGAAGTATTGCAATAGAAAAACTCTATAGAGAAGCTAACCTATCCGGATAAACAATAAGTAAAACAGGCAGTTTTATTGAAGAAATAATATGAAAATGTTATCCTAATAACCAGAGGCATTTTGGAAAAATAGCATTGAAACAGGATGTCATTAAAGAGAGAAAAGGGAAGAAATATGAATTATGTAGGAATTGATATCGGATCAACAGCATCCAAGGTTGTTGTTGAAGGAGATAAGAAAGAACATTTCGTACTGCCGACAGGATGGAGCAGCAAAGAAACTTGCGAAAAGATCAAGAATAAGCTGCTTGAGATGGGGGTAGATGTTACCGCAGATGATACAAAGGTAGTTGCTACAGGATATGGAAGAATCGCAGTTGATTTTGCAGATCATGTGATTACAGAGATTACCTGCCATGCCAGAGGTGGTCGTGAACTTGCAGGAGGGGACTGTTCGATCATTGATGTGGGAGGACAGGATACGAAGGTGATCGTTGTACAGAATGGAATGGTAGCCGATTTCCAGATGAATGATAAATGTTCGGCGGGAACCGGAAAGTTTCTGGAGATCATGGCGAACCGTCTGGGTGTTACGATCAATGAATTATTTGATATGGCGGCAGCAGGAGAAGTTATTCCGATCAGCTCACTTTGTACGGTATTTGCCGAATCTGAGGTGATCAACTATATCGGAGAAGGAAAAAAGCGTGAAGATATTGCGGCCGGAGTTGTAGATTCTGTTGCCAATAAAGTAGTGCAGCTTGCGCAGAAAAAGGAACTTGGAGACAGAGTGATCCTGACCGGAGGACTCAGTCACAGCATTTATTTCACAGGAATCCTGTCAGACAAGCTGGATCAGAAAGTGGAATCAGAAGAGTTTGGCCGTTTTGCAGGGGCATACGGGGCAGCACTTCTTGCCAGAGAAAAGAAAGACAGAAGGAGATAATGAAGATGGAACTGATCAAAGATTTGCCAGAGGTATTTGAAGAATTTGCGGAGCAGAGACAGAAATCATTTCTGGCTGTTAAGGAACTGAAAGAAAAAGGTGTTCCGGTTGTGGGATCTTACTGTACATATTTCCCGAAAGAGATTGCAATGGCGATGGGAGCAGGATGTGTAAGCCTTTGCTCGACTTCGGACGAGACGATTCCGGAGGCAGAAAAGGATCTTCCGAAGAATCTCTGTCCGCTGATCAAATCAAGTTATGGATTTGCAAAGACAGACAAATGTCCATTCTTCTATTTCTCAGACGTAGTAGTTGGGGAAACAACCTGTGATGGAAAGAAGAAGATGTATGAATATATGTCAGAATTCAAAGATGTATTTATCATGGAACTTCCGAATAGCCAGAGAGAACCGGGACTTCAGCTCTGGAAAGGCGAGATCATCCGTTTCAAGGAATATCTGGAACAGAAATTTGGCGTGACGATCACGGAAGAGCAGATCCGTGAAGCTGTAAAGACAGAGAATCAGGCACGTCAGTCTTTAAAGAAGCTTTATGAAGTGATGAAACATGATCCGGCTCCGATCAAAGGACAGGATCTGTTTAAAGTTCTGTACGGAAGCACCTTCAAATTTGACCGTTCCCTGATCCCGGGCGAAGTGGATGCTCTTACTGCGAAGATTGAAAAAGAATATGCAGAAGGCAAGATGGAAGAGAAGAAACCGCGTATTCTGATCACAGGATGTCCGATCGGCGGAGCAACAGAAAAAGTGATCCGGGCAGTAGAAGACAATGGCGGTATTGTTGTGACTTTTGAGAACTGCAGCGGTGCCAAATCCATCGATAAGATGGTGGATGAAGATGCAGAGGACATTTATGATGCAATCGCAAGAAGATATCTCAACATCGGATGTTCGGTTATGACACCGAACCCGAACCGTCTGGAGCTTCTTGGAAGACTGATCGATGAATATCAGGTAGACGGTGTAGTAGATATGATCCTTCAGGCATGTCATACTTACAATGTGGAGACCAATACGATCCGCAAGTTTGTAACAGGTGAAAAGGGAATTCCGTATATCAGTGTGGAAACCGATTACTCTCAGGCAGACATCGGACAGCTGAACACCAGACTTGCTGCGTTTGTTGAGATGCTGTAAATGGAGAGGCTGATGAAGATAAATGCGTTTCAGTTCCGCAGGGCGAATGAGGAGGATCTTCCTGAAATTTGCCGTATGGTAAAGCTTGCAGGAGAAATTGTTCCTGTGAAGGAATGGTTTGAGGCAGAGGACGAAGGATTTCTTGCAAAGCATATCTGTGAGGAAGGATTTACCCTGCTGGCAAAGAAGGATGGACAGACAGCGGCGATAATGATTGTCCGTATCCCGGGAATGGCAGAGGATAACTTGGGAGAATATCTGAAGATTTCCCGGGAAGAAATGGAAAGGGTTGCGCATCTGGAGATCGCAGTTGTAGAACCGGAGTATCAGGGATATGGTCTGCAATATGAGCTTTTCTGCCAGGCAGAAGAAATCGTAAAAAATAAGCAGATGCGGTATCTGATGGCAACAGTTCATCCGGATAATATATACAGTTTTCGCAATATGGAAAAGCTTGGAATGAAGGTGATTCTCGAGACAAAGAAGTATGGCGGGAAACGAAGATATGTCATGAGTAAAACATTAGAATATTAGAAAAAGCGAAAGAGCTTGCAGAAAGTGTAATGAAACATTTTTTGTAAGCTCTTTTTGTGTACAGCAAAAAGAACTAAAATGAGAAAGTTTCTTAACTGATAATTTTAATATTGACATGCTAACCAATGATAATATAAACTACTATAAGTTAGAAGATACGAACAAAGAGGAAGCAAAATGAAATTCAGAAATATGATCATGGGGGTCTGTCTGTGCGCATCTGTATTTGCAGGCGGATGCGGTCAAAGTGGACAGGATACGACAAAGAGTATAAAAAGTGAAAGTACAGCCAGTTCGAAAGAGAGTACGGAGCAGACTTCTACGGATACCGAGGCGTCAAAAGACATTTTTGCAATGGACACTTATATGACAGTGACTGCATATGGAGAAAAAGCACAGGAGGCAGTGGATGCTGCTGAGGCAGAGATTGAAAGACTGGATGCACTTTTATCGACGGGAAATGCAGACAGCGAGATTGCAAAACTGAATGAACAGAAAAGTGCAACACTTTCAGAAGATGGCGGATATCTTGTGAAGCGCGCACTGGAACTGAATAAGGAAACGGATGGGGCATTTGATATCGCAATTTATCCGGTTATGGAGGCGTGGGGATTTCCGACACAGAATTTCCGTGTCCCATCAGCTGACGAACTGACAGGGCTTCTGAAGCATGTGGATGCAGCGAAGATCTCATACGATAAGGATACGAGAGAACTTTCTTTTGAAGATGACCAGATGAAAATCGACCTCGGAGGAATTGCAAAAGGCTATACTTCTTCGCGGATTATGGATATTTTCAAAGAAAACGGGATTACAAGTGGTCTGGTAAATCTGGGTGGAAATGTACAGGCACTCGGAACCAAGACAGATGGAAGCGACTGGCGGGTTGCGGTACAGAGTCCGGACGACACAGAGGATTATCTGGGAGTTTTATCCATTCGGGATAAAGCGGTGATCACATCCGGTGGATATGAACGCTATTTTGAACAGGATGGAGTGACCTATCATCACATTATTGATCCAAAGACCGGATATCCGGCAGAGAACGGACTGGTATCTGTCACAATCGTAAGCTCGGACGGAACCCTTGCAGATGGACTTTCCACCTCACTTTTTATCATGGGAGAAGAAAAAGCGGCAGAGTTCTGGAAGGCGCACAGTGATGAGTTTGAGGCGATCCTTGCGACAGATGATGGAACGATTTATGTGACAGAAGGTCTGAAAGACAGCTTTACAACGGATCTTGACATGAAGGTTATTACGAAATAATTTGCGTGAAATGAGAGGATAATGAGAGATGGACATCAAAGAAACCGGTAAAAAATTAAAACCGTTTGCACCCGTTCTTTCAGTTGCACTGGTTACGGCGTGCGTGGCAGGCTCCTTAAGCGGATATGAAGCGCCGGTCTATGCAGCGACGCAGGAAGAAACACCGATAAAAAAAGAAGAGACAAAAGAGAAGAAAGAAGAAAAAAAGACAGCAGCCAAAGGTTCGTTTGATCTGGAGGATGGTGTATATAAAGGAACCGGAACCGGGTATGCAGGAGACATTACCGTATCGGTACAGATCAAGGATAAGCAGATCGTTTCGATTGATATTCTGAGCTCTTCCGATGATGCGGCATTTTTCTCGCGGGCAAAAGCGGTGATCGACAAGATCATTGAAGGACAGACACTGGATGTGGATACCGTATCGGGAGCGACCTTCAGTTCCAGAGGAATCATCAGTGCGGTGAAAAATGCGCTGACCGGGGAAAAGGATAACAGCACGACAGGACAGGTACAGTCCGGTCAGACAGCGGCGGCAGCAGGAAGTTCGACCAGTGTGGCAAAAGTAGAGGATGCGGCAGCATATAAGGATGGAACCTACTACGGTTCAGGAACCGGATTTGGCGGTCCTATGAAGGTTATGGTGGAAATCAGCGGAGGAAAGATTGCATCCATCCAGATCGTGGAGAACAGCGACGGAAGCGATTACATTTCCAAAGCAGCTTCTCTGATCGATTCCATTATCGCGACACAGAGTACCAACGTGGATACGGTGTCAGGGGCAACCTACAGCTCTGTGGGAATCATCCAGGCAGTCCGGGATGCACTGAGCCAGGCAACGGTAAATGGTACATCGGACAGCACACAGGATAACAATAACAACAGTAATAACAGCAATAGTTCATCAGACGACAATAATTCTACCGTAACCGGAACTGTTCCGTACAAAGAAGGCATCTATTACGGAACAGCAGAAGGCTACAGTGGAGACGTATCCGTCGCAGTCGTCATTCAGGAAAAGACGATCAAAGCAATCCTGATTACAGAAAGTTCAGATGATGAAGCATTTTTTAACCGTGCAATGGATGTTGTGAAAAAGGTGATCAAGACACAGAAGACAGACGATGTAGATACCGTGTCAGGAGCAACCTACAGTTCTAAAGGACTGTTAAATGCAATTAAGAATGCACTGAAGCAGGCAGAGAAAGTGACAAATGGGGAATCTATTGATGAGAAGCCGGATCTGACGGAGTTAAAAGAACTGATCGAGAAAGCTGAGAAGCTGGAAGAGGATGCATACACAGAGGCAAGCTGGGCAGTTCTTCAGACAAGACTTGCGGATGCAAAAGAAGCTCTGGAGGAAACGAAACAGACTGCGGTTGATAAAGCGGCAGACAGGCTGAAAACAGCGATTGTGCAGCTGGAATCAAAAGATGGAAAAGATGAGGAAGATACAAAATACATCAGTGGAACCTATGAAGTGACCGTTCCTTGTACGCCGGATGAAGATGAAGACTTTGAAGAGTATAATCTGACGATGACGGTAACGATCCGTGACGACAAGATTGTGTCAATTACGGATATCACAGGCGATGGTGCAAGCAGCAATAATAGTTATATCAAGAAGGCTGCAAATGGTACTTCAAGTATAAAAGGTGTGGTATCCCAGATCATAGAAAAAGGAAAGCCGGAGAACATTGATGCTGTTTCCCGTGCAACCTGCTCTTCCAATGCAATCCTGGAAGGATGCAAAAAAGTACTGGAAGCGGCAGAGAGACCGACAGATACGGAGGCTGAATAACAATGAGAGAATTCTGGGTAAGACTGGTAAGTATGCTCGCGATCGTGGGAGTTCTGCTGGGATACAATTCAGTGCTGGATGCGCGCGCGAAAGAAAATGAGATTGCCCGGCTTTCCGCACAGGTTGCCGGAAACGGACAATCAGATAGCGAAAATGGAGATTCCACAAATTACAAAGACGGAACCTATACCGGGGAAGCTGATGGATTTGGCGGAACGATCCAGGTAGAAGTAAAGATTGAGAAAAATAAGATTGCAGAAATCAATGTAGTATCTGCAGAAAAGGAAGACGGAGCATACCTTTCCATGGCAAAGGATATTATTCCCAAAATCATCGATGCACAGAGCGCAGATATAGATACGATCAGCGGTGCGACATTCAGCTCGACCGGAATCAAAAATGCATCGGAGCAGGCACTGGAAAAGGCGGTAAAGTAACGTGAAAAAGATGGATATTCATAATTTAACGGCGAAAGATATAAAAAAATTACATGTATGGCTGAGATCATTGATCCAGGTACTGTATTTCCTGTTTATCCCATCTGTGTATACAGCGGCATTTGCCGGAGTGAAATACATCTTTACACAAATCGGTGCAGGTGAAAAGGTTGCCATGACCTCTTTTGTGACAGTGCTGGTTGTGATCTGTATTTACACAATCCTGTTTGGAAGATTCTTCTGCGGATTTGCCTGTGCATTTGGTTCGCTGGGAGATGGTGTGCATGCACTCTATGTGTGGATCTGTAAAAAGATAAAAAAGAAACCTCTTCAGATTGCGGATGCATGGACAGAAAAGCTCTGTTATCTGAAATATATTGTACTGGCACTGATTTCAATCCTGTGCTTTGCAGGTGTCTACAGCGAGGCAAAAGGAACCAGCCCGTGGGATGTATTTTCCATGCTCCATGCCGGCAACTTTAAGCTTGGCGGATATCTGGTGGGACTTGTTCTTCTGGTTCTGATCCTTGTGGGAATGTGTTTTGAAGAACGTTTTTTCTGCAGAAATTTCTGCCCGATGGGAGCAGTTTTTTCGCTGCTTCCGGTCCTGCCGTTTTTCGCACTTCACAGAGACCGGGGGAACTGTATCAAGGGATGCAAGGCATGTACAAAGAAATGTCCTTCTAACATCGGACTTCCGGAAGACGGATCTCCAAAGGTAGAAGGTGACTGTTTCCAGTGCCAGAAATGTATCGATACCTGTCCGAAAGGAAATATTCATACCGGTGTGAAAGGGCTTCGCGGAAATGAATTCTGGTTTACGATTTTACGGGCAGTGATCTTACTAATACTTCTGCTCAGGCTTGGTGTATAGAAGATGAAGAAGAAAGATCTAATACTTGGAGCAGGGATTATTGTGATTGCGCTTGCGATGCTGCTTGTGATGCAGCTGACGAGAGGGGAAGAAGGAAATCAAATCCAGGTTACGCTGGATGGGAAAATCTATGGAACGTATTCCTTATCGAAGGATCAGACCATCGAAGTAAAGGATGGCGATTTTTACAACCGGATCCGGATCGAAGACGGAAAGGCGTATATGGAAGAGGCAAACTGCCCGGATGGTTACTGCGAGGAACAGGGAAAGATCAGCGGACATACACAGACGATCGTCTGTCTGCCACATAAGCTTGTAGTAGAGGTTCTGGAAAATGAGAATGATCAGGGATTGGAAACTTCGGATTCCGAAGATATAGTCCCTGACACGATCGCAAAATGATAAAGGAAACAGCAGATGAATAAAAACAGAAAACTTGCCAATATGGCAATGATGGTTGCACTGGCAATGATATTCAGTTATGTGGAAAGCTTAATACCGATCAATTTCGGGATACCGGGAATGAAGCTCGGAGTTGCCAATCTGGTGACTGTGACCGGGCTGTATTTCCTGGAACTTCCGGAAGTATTTCTGGTGGTAGTTATGCGGATCCTGCTGACCGGTTTTTTATTTGGAAATGGAATGTCGATCATCTACAGTCTGGCAGGAGGAATCTTAAGCTTTCTGGTTATGGCATTGATGAAGAGGCTGAAAAGATTTTCCATAGCTGGAGTCAGTATCGCAGGAGGCGTGTCGCACAATATCGGTCAGATTATCGTGGCATCCGTTGTAGTAGAGAATTTGAAACTGATTTATTATCTGCCAGCACTTCTGATCGCCGGTACAGTGACCGGATTCGTGATGGGAATTATAAGTAAAAAGCTGCTTCCGATCGTAAAAAGAGAATCGGAGAGAGCGGCACAGGTAGTTTAAATTTTTTTGATTATAGGTTAGTAGAAGCTAACTTAATAATAAATTTTATCAACAACAAGGAGGTAATTATGGGAAAGGGAACGATTAAGACAAAAGCTATGACAATGGCTGTGGCAATGTCGATGGTAGCTGGACTCTGCCCGTCGACGGTGTTTGCGGCAAACAGTGAGGATGTAGCGAAGGTTCAGGATGGAACATATACAGGGACTGCAGAGTGTACACCGGATGGAGATGCAGATTTTGATGAATATAATTTATCTTTATCTGTTACCATAAAGGACGGAAAAATAGAATCGATCAAGGATATTGTCGGTGACGGCAGCAAAAAAAATAAAAGCTATATTGAGGATGCGGCGGATGGAGTTGTACCGAAAATCGTAGCAATTAACGGAACAGATGGAATCGATGCAGTGTCTGAAGCAACCTGCTCCTCAAAGGCAATTGTTAATGCGGTAAATAATGCACTTGAAAATGCCACTAAAAAAGAGGAAAAAACGGTAGATACAACGACGTTAAATAATGCAATTGCATCGGCAGAAGCACTGAAAGAAGCAGATTACACAGCAGACAGCTGGAAAAATATGCAGGATAAACTGACGGCGGCAAAAGAAGCACTTGCGGCGAAAGAATCACAGGAAGCAGTGGATCAGGCAGCAAAAGCTCTGACAGATGCAGTAGGTGCACTGGTGAAAAAAACTCCGGAAGTACAGAAAGAAGTCTATGTATTAATGAACATCCCATATGCCGATTTCTATAAAGCAGACGGTGTCGCAGGCGCAGATGCTGTTTCGTCAGCAACAAAGCAGAAAACCAGAGCTTCACTTGCAGCAGGTTCTTATCATGTGAACAGTGATGGTTCTGATATTACCGGCGTAACATTTCCGGTTAAGATCAGTGATGGATCTGTATTAGAAAAATATACACAGGTTACTGATGAAAGTGAAGTTACGATTACAACAAATATTAAAGGAAAAGAAAATACTGTTACATATAAAGGACAAGATGCATTATTTGAAAGCGCAAGCTATTCTTATTACACATTAAGTGATATACCGTCATACTATAAAGAGGCAACTGTAAATGAGGATGGAAGCCTCAGCTTTAGCGAAGTAAAGGGAGAAGAACCGACAACTTTGACAAATGCGAAAACTGAATTTTCTACGTCATCAAGATATGGTGATTACCAGTTAGATATTACGAGTGATGATCTGAAAAATGTGAATACTGTATATGGTGTAGTGGTCAGCACAAAAGAAGGAAGCAGTTATGGACTTCGCCATGTGGAAAATATCTGGAAGAAAACAGAACTTGCATGGAGTACTGGATTTGTAACAGAATCCCATGGGAACACACTTGATTCCAAAGATTATGCTGCCATGATGGGACAGACGATCAATAAAGTAACTTACTACACAGATCAGGGTATTTATGAAATTCCGATGGATCAGCAAGTTGCAAAGAAATTTGACGGAGAAGTATCAGTAGAAGATGTATCTGTGAAATCAGAAAAAACAGCTATAACGGTAAGTGGACTTCCTAATGATTTTGAAGAAGAATATAAAATTGATGGAATCGATGAAGATGCATATTCTGTTGAGATCAAATCAGATGGCAAGACAACTACAAGAACAATTAATTTTAAGAAAGCACTTGCAAAAGGTAGATATACAGTTACGCTTAGCGATAAGAATGGAAATTATGCACCAATCTCCACAACATTTAATGCTTATACAGAAACGATGCCGGCAAAATATAATGAAAATGACAAAGATCCGGCTGTGGTGAAAACGGATGGTGTTGATGAAGAAGAATTCCAGACATATTTAAAAAATATTACATCAGTAACTGTGAATGGAAAAGAATATGCAGCTTCCGGAAAAAAAGCAGTAAAACTAATTACAGAATACGGAAAACTGGATCTTTCACAGGATGCATTTAAAGATGCAAAAGCAGGAGAAGCATTTGCTGTAACAATCGCAGAAGACGGTTATCAGGCATATACATTTACTTATAAAGTACCGGAAGAAGACAGTGGGTATTCTTATGTTTATGTTGGTATGAGCTGGTCTGAATACTGGGCAAATGAAGGTGTCTATGCAGCAGGTGATACAGAATCCTCTGCTGATGTAGATTCACGTAATGAGTATGACAAGGGTGCTTTTGATGCAGTAACAAGAGCGACTGCAAATCATGGATTACATCGAGGAAGTTTCCAGTGCAGCGCAGTTATTGAAGATACAAATGGAAACGAATATGATCTTGCATACTGGAATGCAGACGGAAAAGCTGTAATGACAGACGGAAGTGTTTATACGAGATCAACCAATGAAAATAAAAAAGCAGTGTTTACTGCTGAGGACGGAAGCTCATTTATCCAGGCTGATTATAAAGTAACAGGTATCAAATATGTTCCGGTCAAAGTAAAAACAGCAGATCTGAATGCGTTAAAAGAAAAATATGCAGTTGTAGAAAACGGAGAGACATTAAGTGGAGGATTTTCTGAAAATCAGCTTCAGTCTTACACAGCAATTGCAGATGTAACAGCAAATACAAATGGTCTTAAGACAGCTGAAAAACAGGAAGATGGAAGCTTTGCATTCTCTGAAAGAACAACAGGTTCCTATTCAGGCTTAAAAGACACACAACTGGCAGTGGCAGCTGATATCACACCGAATATCAGAGAGACAAAAGATGTGGGAAGTTTTGGAGAATTTATCCGTGTAGATTTAAATGGAAACTATGGCGGACTCGGTTCTGCGATGCAGGCTGTTGAATGGACTTATTACGGATATGATGCAAGCTATACAACATCGGTAAGAACATTTGGAACAAAATTTGCTGCAGATAACTGGATGCATAAATCTATGGGAATCCAGCTTGGACTTACAGATTCTCTCAGATGCCAGCTTCCTGATGGAACGGATGGAACCGGTTACTGGAAACTGACCGTCTATGGACTTGGTTATGCAGATTACAGCTATAATTTCCAGATCGGAACAGAAAATCTTGCGGCATCAAAAACTGCAACCGAAGAAGATATCAAAGCATTACAGGACAAGATTGATGAAGCAAGTGCATTAAATGAATCTGATTATACCAAAGACAGCTGGGATAAGATGATGAGTGAACTGGAAGAATCGAAAGAGCTTCTTGCACAGGAGAATCCGTTACAGTCAGCTGTGAAAGAGCAAACGCTCCATATGACAGAAGCAATTGAGGCTCTTGTAAAAGTAGACCAATATGTCCTCATGAATATTCCATACGCTGCATTCTACAAAGCCGAAACAACAGGTAATGATGTTGCTGTAGATGCATTTACCTCTGCAACAAAGAATAAGACCAGAACCACAAGTCTTGCAGGCGGATCATACCATGAAAATACAGATGGATCTAAGATTGACGGTATCACTTATGCTGTAAAAGTAGATTCTTCGGTAGATCTTTCAAAATACAAAGAAGTAAAAGACAGTGATTCGGTGGAGATTACAGTTACAAACAGAGGAAAGACAACTACCACAACACTGACCGGAAAAGACACTTTGTTTGAAAATGATACTTATGCATATTATCCGCTTAAAGATACACCTGCAAACTATAAAGAAGTATCACTTGATGAAGAAGGAAATCTTGTATTCAGTGAAGTAAAAGGTAATGAAGCAACGAAAGTAGAAGGAGTTACAGCTGAACTTTCAACCGAAACATCTTATGGAGATTATGAGCTTGATTTTGATGGACTTCCAGAAGAAATCAAATCAGATAATGTAAATGCAGTTGTAGTAAAGACAACAGACGGAACCGCTTATGGTATGCGTCATCTGGAAAATATCTGGAGAGGTACAGAACTTGCATGGTGTACTGGATTTACAGAGTCAGTTCACAATTGTCCGACATCTTCTGAACACTATAAATCTATGATGGGTAAGACGATTGACAGCATTGAGTATTATACAACAAATGGTTTATACACAATGGATATTGAGGATATTTATGTTCCGGTGAAAGCTGATAATACAGTAGTAGAAGTTGCAGATGCAGATATTACAGAAGGCGAGACTACAATCTATGTACAGCTTCCAGATGAATTTGAACCGGAATACAGTGTGGATGGACTGGATGTGTCGGTAGAAGGTAATGTACTGACTTTTAAAGCAGCGACAGAGAGCAGAGCAGCAGCTTCTGTAAAACCTGGAAAATATACACTTACTATTAAAGATAAGAAGAACAAATATGCAGATGTTGTTACAACATTTACATTGACAACAAAAGATATGCCTGCAGCATATGATGCAGAGAATAAGAAACTTGTAGAGGCAGAAGGATTTGACACAGATGCGCTTAAAGCTTATCTTGGAAATATTACTTCTGTAAATGTAAATGGTAAAGATTATGCAGCAAGTGGAAGAGGCTCCGTAGTTATTATTAATAAGGATGGTACGATCAAGACAGATGCAGATCCGTTTAAGGATGCGGTAGCTGGAACGGAATTCCAGATTACAGTAGCTTCAACAGGTTATACAACTCCTCTTACATTTACTTACAAGATAGCAGAGACTCCGGCACCGGCAGAGGTTGATACAACAGCACTGGAAGCTGCAATTGCAGAAGCTGATAACCTTAAAGAAGCAGACTACACAGCAGAAAGCTGGAGTGTATACCAGGCAGCACTGCAGAGTGCACATACTGCACTGGAAGCAAAGGAAAGTCAGGATGCAGTTGATCAGGCACTTGCTGCTTTAAATGTAGCAAAAGATGCACTGGTTAAAGCTGAAGAAGAACCGGTTGCAATCAATACTGTTTCTCTTGAAAAAGCAATTGCAGATGCAAAAGCACTTAAAGAAGCAGACTACACAGCAGATAGCTGGAAAGCACTGCAGAGCGCACTTTCAGATGCCCAGAAAGCACTGGAAGCAAAAGAAAGCCAGGAAGCAGTAGATAATGCAACAAACAGCCTGAACAAAGCGATCAAAGCACTTGTAAAGAAAGGCAGCTCATCTGTAAAGAAGACAGATAGTACAACCAATGGATCCAAGACAAGCGGAAGCGATTCTGTAAAAACAGGAGATCCGGCAAGTGTACTTGGCTGGCTTGGACTTGCAGTTTCTTCGCTCGGAGCAGGTATGGGCGGCTTTGCCTGGAAGCGCAGAAAAAGAAAATAATGCAGATTCAGTAAACTGAAAAAATCAGCAAAGGGGATGAGCAGACAGAATGCTCATCCCTTTTTAACAGAATACTAATAGAAAAATACAATTTATTTTATAAATGGAATTGATATTTTAATGCTTTAGTGAGATAATAGAGCGATGTGAAAAACATAAATAAAATCAAAGGAGTGGAAAAATGCATTTAGAATTAAGAAAAATCAAAATTCAGAATATTGCATTTGGAGAGGAAAACGTAATTCGGGATCATGTTCTTTATCTGAACAAAGAATCATTGGCCGAAGAAGTCATGAAAGACAAGAGAATTAAAAAAGTTGATTTCGATATTGCAAGACCGGGGGAATCTGTGAGGATTATTCCGGTAAAGGATGTAATTGAACCACGTGCCAAATTGGAAGGAGATATTTTCCCGGGAATTTTCAAAGAGACAATGGAAGAGGGAGGATATGGCGTTACCTATGCACTGAAAGGGTGTGCAGTAACAACGACTGGACCAATCGTAGGCTTTCAAGAGGGACTGATCGATATGAGTGGACCGGCGGCAGAATATACACCATTTTCAAAGCTGAACCATTTGGTTATGGTGATCGAAAAACAGCCGGAATTTGATGCCCATGAACATGAACAGATGGTCAGAATGGCAGGAATCCGCCTGGCAGCATTTGTGGGACAGCTTGCAGTTGGACAGGAAGAGTATGAATCAGAAGAATATACATGGGACAGCATTGGAGAGAAATATGCACAGTATCCGGATCTTCCGAAAGTAGTCTATGTCTATAACTGCATGAGTCAGGGACTTCTGCATGATACATATTTCTATGGAAGAGATTCCAAGCAGATGGTTCCGACGATGATCACACCGCTCGAAGTGATGGATGGAGCACTGGTAAGCGGTAACTGTGTATCTCCGGGATCCAAGACTACGACCTGGCATCATCTGAACAACGCTGTGATCGAAGAATGTATGAAAAAGCATGGAAAAGAAATCAATTTCATGGGAATCGTGCTGAATCCGTTGATGGTAAGTCTGAAAGAAAAATACAGAGACTGTATGCTGACAGTCCGGATGGTTGAAATGCTTGGTGCGGACGGAGTCATTATTTCGCAGGAAGGATTTGGTAATCCGACAACGGATCTGATGCTTGTATGCCAGGGCCTTGAAAAGCGCGGAATCAAGACAGTGATCATTACAAATGAAGATGCCGGTGTCGATGGAATGTCAGAATCTCTTCCGGACAGTGTCACAGAGGCAGATGCAATTGTTTCAACCGGTAACAGTAATGCAACGATCATGCTTCCGAAGATGGAGAAAACAATCGGCGTATTAAGTGATGTTGCAAAGACAACAGGTGGTAATGTAGATTCTATTCAGGATGACGGAAGACTTCTGATTGAGATCCATGGAATCATGGGTGGTCACAATCTGCAGGGAAATACTTACCTGGGAGCAATTACAATTTAAGGAGCCGTAGAAAGATGAAGAAAGTTTTATTTTATACAAACCAGTTTTTTGGTCAGATTGGTGGAGAAGCAGAAGCTTATCAGAAGCCATTCATAGAGCAGGGAGCAAGAGGAAATGCACAGGCTTTTGTTCCGCTTCTCGAAGATGCCGAGATTGTGGCAACGATCGTGTGCGGAGATAACTATTATGCCGAGAATATGGATGAGGTAAAAGCGTTTGTTGAAGCGCAGATTACGGAACTCAGCCCAGACCTTATCATTGCGGGACCGGCGTTTAATGCAGGTAGGTTTGGAATCGCCTGTGCAGATATCTGTAAGGATGCCGTGCAGAAGATGCACGTAGAAGCAATCACAGGTCTTTATGAAGAGAATCCGGCAGTTGAGATGTACCGGAAAGATATCTATATTCTGAAAGTTGGCAAATCGGCAGCTGCAATGCGTAAGGCAGTAAAGCTTATGGCAGGATTCGCAAATAAGCTTCTTGCAGGGGAAGAAATTGGTCTGCCAAAAGAAGAAGGATATTATCCAAAAGGAAAGAGAGTGAATGTATTCCATCAAAAGAACGGCGCTGAGCGTGCGATGGATATGTTGCTGAAAAAACTGAAAGGTGAACCATATGAAACAGAGCTGGAAATTTCTGTTTATGAAAAAGTAAAACCGGCAGAAGGACTGGATACTCTTGCAGGAAAAAAGATTGCACTTTGTACTTCCGGTGGAATTGTCGCATTTGGCAATCCGGACCATATGCCTGCTGCGACAGCAAAATTTTTCAAACAGTACAGTATTGAAGGCATGGATGGCTTAAAAGTGGGAGAATTTGAATCTGTCCATGCAGGATACGACCCGGTCTATGCAAACCTGGATCCAAACAGAGTGGCACCGCTTGATGTGCTTCGCATGATGGAAAAAGAAGGAAAGATAGGAAGTATTTATCCATATCTGACTACAACCACCGGAAATTCAACTTCAGTAGCAGATGCAACCCGCATGGGAATGGAGATTGGTGCAATCCTGAGTAATTCAGGAGTAGATGGTGTAATTCTCACCAGTACCTGAGGTACCTGTACACGTTGCGGTGCAACGATTGTAAAACAGATTGAAAAAGCAGGAATTCCGGCAGTTCATGTATGTACAGTAACACCTATTTCCAATACAGTTGGTGCAGCAAGGATTTCCGGTGCAGAAGCAATCCCTTACCCAACAGGAAATCCGAATCTGACACCGGAAAAAGAACTTATCAGAAGAAGAGAGATTGTCGAGACAGCATTGGCAAAATTATTAAAATAACGGGGGGAAAAAAGATGGACTATGGTATTTTATCTTTAGCACCGGCGATCATTGCGCTGGCACTGGCATTTGCAACAAAGAATGCGTTGTTTTCTATATTGATCGGAGTTGTAGTCGGAGTTGCGATCACCGGTAAGAATTTATTATTCGGATTTTCGGATCTGATGCAGAATGCACTTGGAAATGCGGATTTTATCTGGATCCTTGCACTGGAAGTATTTGTAGGAATCCTGGTGGCATTGTTTCAGAAATCAGGTGCGATCCAGGCATTCTCGAATGTCGTTGGAAAAAAGAACCTGAAGCAGAAAGGAGCACAGTCTCTTGCGTTTCTGCTTGGTATTTTTATTTTCTTCAGCGATTATTTCAGTCCACTTTATGTGGGAACTGTTATGAAAGGAATTACAGATAAAGCACGCGTGTCAAGAGAAAAGCTTGCATACATCTGTGATTCGACATCAGCACCGGTTTGTACAGTTATTCCGTTTTCTTCATGGGGAATTTATATGGCAGGTCTTCTGGTTGCACTTGGAACCAAGAATATTCCGGATACAAATGCAGCACAGAAAGTGATCATCCATATGGTGCCATATAACTTTTACGGAATTGCAGCTGTTTTGATGTGCGGACTGATCGCAGTGGGAATTATCCCGGATTATGGTCCTATGCGTAAAGCAGAAAAAAGAGCAAAAGAAGAAGGAAAAGTAATCAGCGATAAAGCAAGACCAATGATGAGTGATGAGCTTGATAAAATCCAGTTAAAAGAAGGATGCAAGCCGAATCTGTTCCTGAATTTCCTGATGCCGGCACTCATCATTATCGCAGTTACGATCGGAACTTATGTGTGTATGGGAAGTGCCAAAACACTGGAAGCATTTATCGCAGCCGTTGTATACCAGTTCATTGTAATGCTGATCCAGAAAATGGGAACGGTGAATGAACTTGTTGACACAGCAGTAGAAGGAATTAAGAGTGTTATGTCTGCGATGCTGATCCTTGCAATGGCTTACTGCCTGAATTCTATCAGCAGCACACTTGGAACTGCAGATTATGTAATTTCTATTACAGAAAGCTGGATGACACCGACGATCCTTATGACATTGACTTTTGTAGTATCTGCTTTTATTGCATTCTTTACCGGAACTTCATGGGGAACCTATGCGATTGTTACACCAATCTGTGTACAGATGGCTCTGAATATATCTGGAGGAGCTTTAACACCGGTCGTATATGCTACAATAGCAGCTGTAATGGGTGGAGGATGCTTTGGTGATCATTGTTCACCGCTTTCTGATACCACGATTTTATCATCCCTTGCAACCGGATCTGATCATATCGATCATGTAAAGACGCAGCTTCCATATGCACTTACGGCAGGAGTAGTTGCATGTATTGGTTTTCTGATTATTGGAGTGACCTGTGCATAGTTAAAAGTTGAATTTATAGAAAGTTGTTACTTGTACAAATTTGTAGAAGTAACAGCTTTTTTTAATTTCTTGCTATTTATTTTTCTGAAATGTATAATTTTTGGTAAAAGTATGATTTTTTGCATCGGAAGTATAGTTTTTGATAAATCCTTTATCATGTCTTATCTAAAATAAGAAGTAGGAAGATTATCAGGAATGGGGAAAAACGGTATGAAATTATTAAAACTTGTGATCGTAGATGACGAACCAATCCTTCTGCAGGGACTGGTTAAGACGTACAACTGGAACGAGATGGGATTTGAAGTTGCCGGTCAGGCACAGAGTGGGGAGCAGGCAATCGAAGTGATCAAAAAAGTGAAGCCCCATGTAGTACTGACGGATATCCGGATGAAACAGATTTCCGGTCTGATGGTGATGGAAGAGATTCAGAAGACAGAGCTGGATCCGGTTTTTATTGTGCTAAGTGCATACCGCGATTTTAATTATGCACAGCAGGCGTGTGATCTTGGCGCATATGCATATCTGCTGAAACCAATCGAGGAAGAGAAACTGAAGGAGACTATGCAGGGCGCATACCAGACCTGTATGGAGAAACTGGAAAGCGAAGAGCGTTATGAAAGCTGGGAAAATATGGTCCGAAAAGATTCCACCAGCTTTCTCCAGGTTGTTGTACAGAAATATTTACAGAATAAAATTTCCTATGAAAAGATGCAGGAAGTATTTGCGCTCCTGAAAGATGTGATTGAAGAGGGCGACCGTTTTATCGCAATGTGTGTGGATCTTGATCTTACATATAAGATTACGGATGCACTGAATTACGAAGCAGCCAGGCTGGAATTGATACAATCTCTGGAAGAAAAGTTTTCAGAACGGTATTTTTTCTGGCATTTTGAAAAGGCAGAAGGCTGTCATGTATTTCTGATCAAGACAAAGGAAAATGCGACGGTGCGCGAGATTGCACAGATTCTGGAACAGGTTAAAAAGGAACAGAAAAGCCCGGTTACTGCATCGATTTCTAAACCGTATAAAGGACTGGATGGAATCCGCAGGAGTTACGAAGAGGCGCAGGGACTTTTCGAGCCGATCTGCAACAGAGCCACAGATGAGAATACTTTTTCCATACCTGCGAAAAAGGAAGAAAAAGCGGCAAAAAGTGATTGTGATGAGGCAGGACTTACGATCGTCAATGCTGTTCGGAAGAATGCGTTTAAAGAGTTAAAACAGGCTTTTATTGCGTTGATCTACGCACTTCCACATGAGGAAGAGTTACAGATCCGTTATATACACAAGGTTATGCTGCAAGCGGAGATGATGCTGAACGATACTTACGGAATGACGGAAAAACTGCAGAAACAGTTCCGGAATTATTATTCGAATATGGAGAGTCTGACAGCGGCACAGGCGGTAGATGTCAGTTACAGGATCCTCGGAGAAGCAATTGAGGAACGGGAAAAATACGCAGAAAGCGGAGAAAATAAATGTGCAAAGGAATACATGACAGTGGCACTTTCTTATATCAGTGAGCATTTGCAGGAGGAAGAACTTTCTATTGTTCAGGTGGCAACGCAGATTTATCTGAATCCGGTATATTTCGGGCGTGTATTTAAAAATACATTTCATATGACCTTTAAAAAGTATCTCTTACAGCAGAGAATGGAGAAAGCAAAGAGGCTGATCCAGGATGGATGTGAGAGTATAGGAACGGTATGTGAGCAGGTGGGAATCAGCAATGCATCCTATTTTTCACATTTATTTAAAGAATATACAGGAAAATTACCGAGTGAATACAAAAAGGATTACGAAGAATGAAGAAATGGGTGATTAAATCCGGAATACAGAGAAAATACCTTCGATATATAATGGGGCTGTTGTTGCTGGCAATTTTGCTGTCAAGCATCGGTGTTTGGATTTATGTAAGGCAGAGTCTGACCACAGAGGTTACAGATAAATATGAATTTTTAAATGAGAAGATGGGGCTGGCTCTGGATACACTGTCAAAAGAGGCGGATGAAGGGACAGCAGAATGTATTACTTACGATCAGGTTCAGGAAAGTCTGAAAAAAGCTTCATTTGCCGATGTGGAAAAGAACTCTCTTCAGAAATATTTTGCCTATATGAATCTGGATCATGTGGCAGAATACTGCTATGTGGATAATAAAAATAATGTTTATGCCAGATCCTACTCGCATATTGATTATGAAGATTTTTCAGACAGCCATCTGGAAGATTACATGGGAGATTCTTATGCGAAAACACAATGGTTTTGGGCGAAGGATACTCTGTTTGGGACGGAGAAAGAAGCATTGTTTATCGGAAGATATGTACACAGCATGGAATACGCCAGCAAACCAGGACTGCTGCTCATCAAGATGAATGACAGCTTTCTGGAAACGATACTTGGAAAGGATCGGAGTATGACAGATGAAGTGCAGATCGGAATTCTGGATAAGAAGGGAAATTTATGTGCTGATTGGTGCCCGAAAGGGACGAAGATTTCGGATGCGGTAAAACAGGAAGTCTATAAGATCAGCGCACAGGAAACAAGTGGTATTCTTGCAAAAAGCCGGAGAGTGAGCGGTGGTGTCTGCTCCATTTACAAAGAAAGCAGCTCTGAAATGACGGTGTTCACAGTCGTTCCGTCGAGTGTAATGACACAGGGAACGATGAGGGTACTTACGGTGCTGATCGGGATTTATCTGTTTGTGGCAGTGGTAGCGGTTGTGCTCAGTATCTATTTTTCTAAGCGGTTCACCAGTCCGATCCGGGAGATCAGTGAAGAGATGACACAGTTTGACGGAAATGATTTCAGTCGCCTGATTGAACTGAATACCAATACAGAACTGGATCAGATCGGACATTCCTACAATAAGATGCTAAAAAATATTGAGAATCTTCTGGCAGAGATCAAAGAACAGGAAGGGGTGCTCAGACGGACGGAGTTGAACATGCTTCTGGCACAGATCAACCCACATTTCCTTTATAATACGCTGGATACAATTTACATGCTTGCGCGGATAAACGGAGAAGAGACAACCATGAAGATGATTCAGGCACTTTCCAAATATCTGCGTCTGTCACTCAGCAAGGGCAGTGATATCGTGACGGTGGAGGACGAACTGGAAAATGTAAAGAGTTATATGGAAATCCAACAGATCCGGAATGCAAATCTGTTCCGGTATGAGATTGAGTGTAAGGTGGAAGAGAAGAGTACGTGGATGCTGAAGCTGATCTTGCAGCCACTTGTCGAGAACGCGATCAAGCACGGATTCTGCGAAATTTATGAGAATGGTCTGATCCGGATTGAGATTGCGAGGGAGGATAGCCAGCTGAAAATCGTGGTATTCAATAATGGGAAGCCGATTGACCGGGAAATGATGGAAAAGATCAATGCCTTAAACGGGCATCCGATTCTGGAGGCGAAAAAATGCTTCCAGGATAAGGAACACGGATATGGAGTGGTGAATGTACTGACCAGACTGCGGCTGAAATATGGAGAGGATGTGCTGTTTTACTATGAGGCAGAAGAAAATGGAACCCGGTGTACAATCCAAATTCCGGATGACGGAAAGGAGAAACGTGATTTATAGAAAATATTTGCAATCGGTGTTTTGTATCGCACTGGTTCTGACAGTGCTGACCGGATGTGGTAAAAATACGGGGCAGACAAGCCGGAGCACAGAAAAAAAGGAGATTGATATTCCGATCATTCTGACGGTAGATCCGACTTCCGGCAAGAAAACGGAACAGGATGTCGTTGATGCATTTAATGAAGAATATGCCGGTACGTATCATATGCAAGTGGAATGGATCATGGAGACGGAAGAGGAATACCGAAAAAATCTGAAACGGTTAAATGTCACAGACGAGCTTCCGGCTGTGATCTATGATGTGCGCACCCTGCCGTCCTTTTATCAGATGATGGTTGCGGATGGACGGATCGAGAATCTGAGCCCGTATCTGGAAGAGGATGAAGAGTGGAGGAATATGATCGAACCGGCGGTGATGGAAGGCTGTACGGATGAGGATGGCAATATCTATCTTGGACCGATCAGTACGGCGGCATTTGCGTGCGCCGGCATGTTTTGGAATCCGGAGCTTTTTGCGGAAGCAGGGATTGAGAAATTCCCGGAGACATGGGAAGAATTCTGGGACTGCTGTGAGCGGCTGCAGGCAAACGGAATCACACCGCTTGGACTTCACACGGAAGGAACCGGCTGGGCGCCGATGCTGATTGCAACAGCAGAGGCAGCACATACGGAAGAAGGCTATGCATTTATGAAAGAGCTTCTCCCAGAAAGCTATTCCAATGATACCGGTTTTGAAATTGCAGAAACCTTGCAGAAATTGTTTCGGTATACAACAGAAGATGCAATTCATGCAGACTACGATGTGGCATACAATAATTTTGTCACAGGAAAGGTGGCAATGATTCCGAACGGATACTGGATGATCGACCAGTTGCCGGAAGAATGGAAAGAAAAGGTAAGATTTTCCGCATTTCCGGGAAATAAACTGATCGCCTCACCGGAAACCTTTGGCTGGGCGGTGGTTTCCACTTACAGCGAGGAGGTCAAAGAAGGAGCGATTGAATTTTTGAAATTTCGTACGAAATTCAATCTGGAAGAGAAGAAAGAGCTGATGGACAAGAACGGACGCACTGAAATCAGCCAGCTCCTTCAGGATTATGTAAATGCCTACAATAACAATCCGCAGATCGTTCCGAACTATCAGGTGAAATGGAACTCCATCCTTCAGGAAGAGACGATCGGGGAGTGCCTGCCACAGCTTGCCGCCGGGAAGATGACACCTGCGCAGATGGTGGAGGCTGCCGATGAAAGTATCCGGGAGTATGCGGCGGAGAGGTAGGAGAAGACGGACGCGCCCCGCCGGAATGGTTTGTGCAACGGAGGTCGGACAGAGAATATGGCTGTTGGCGTCCCTTTATCAATAACAATTTTTTTACATACCCAAAGTATATTTTTTGGTATATGAGGTTTTCTATTTGCTACATCCTTTGCCTGGATTCTTGCTATTATCTAAGCATAGAAAAGAAATCCAGACGAGGAGGAACGAAAATTATGAAAAACAAAAAAAGATGGCTGGCACTGGGGCTGGTAGGAATCATGACACTTGGATGCTTTGCAGGATGTGGAAGCAAGAGCGATGACAAGAGTGCAGACAGTAAAGGGGACAGCAGCAAAGGATCTGTATATTATCTGAACTTCAAACCGGAGCAGGATGAACAGTGGCAGCAGCTGGCAAAGGATTACACAAAAGAGACAGGTGTAGATGTAACGGTTGTTACAGCAGCTTCCGGAAACTATGAAACCACTCTGATGAGTGAAATGGGAAAGAGCGGAGCACCAACATTATTCCAGGTAAACGGACCGGTAGGACTTGCAAACTGGAAAGATTACTGTTACGACTTATCTGACACTGATATTTACAAGGAACTCACAAGTGATGATTATGCACTGAAAGACGGAGATTCTGTAGCAGGTATCGGATACGTTATCGAAACATACGGAATTATCACAAATAAGACATTATTAAAAGAAGCAGGATATACACCGGATGACATCAAATCCTTTGCAGATCTGAAGAAAGTAACAGAAGACATTACAAAGAGATCTTCTGAACTTGGATTCTCTGCATTTACTTCAGCAGGTATGGACGGATCTTCTGACTGGAGATTCAAGACACACCTTGCAAACCTTCCAATCTACTTTGAATATCAGGATGAAGGAATTAACACAACAGATGCAATCAAAGGTACATATCTTGACAATTACCGTGATATGTGGGATCTGTACATCAACAACAGCACATGTGCTCCAAAAGATCTTGCTGCAAAGACAGGTGACGATGCAAGAAATGAATTCCTGAATAAAAAAGCTGTATTCTATCAGAATGGTACATGGGAATATACACAGCTGATCGATGGCGGTCTTACAGATGATGATCTGACCATGCTTCCGATTTACTTTGGTGTAGGCGATGAAGCAAACCAGGGACTCTGCACAGGTACAGAAAATTACTGGTGCGTAAATAAAGACGCAGACGAAGCTGATATTCAGGCTACATTAGATTTTATGGACTGGTGTGTAACTTCAGATGAAGGAACAAAATGTATGGCAGACGATATGGGATTCAACATTCCGTTTAAGAAAGCTCAGGAATCTCAGAATCTCTTTATCAAAGAAGACAAACAGATGACAGAAGACGGAAAGACTCCGGTAGCATGGAACTTCTCAACAATGCCTTCAGAAGAGTGGAAAAATGGTGTTGGATCTGCACTGACAGCTTATGCAGCAGATCAGACAGATGCTAACTGGGATGCAGTAGTAAGTGCATTTGTAGATGGATGGGCATCTGAATACAAGCTTGCAAATGAATAAATAAGTTGCATAAAAAGAACTGACCTAGGGGCAGGCGGTCTGCCTGCCCCTTTTTTAATTTCATAGGAAATTCCAAAGGAACTTCCTATGAAATAAAAGGCACTGCGTGCCGGAGATGCGCACTCGCACGAAGATGAAGAATGTCGCAAGCGGTCTACGCTCCGCTTCGGTCGTTGCTTAA
>Ga0129313_1000240_pt1 | contig 53724 bp, 51 predicted proteins | sample O1105metagenome_FD_94436 | JGI IMG/M metagenome (GOLD analysis project Ga0129313, IMG submission 94436) | Orangutan group fecal microbial communities from fecal samples from Wisconsin, USA - O1105 metagenome | ecosystem: Host-associated > Mammals > Digestive system > Large intestine > Fecal...
CCCGCCCTTTGTCTCCACGATCGGAAGGATCGTGATCGAGCCGCCGTTTAAGTGCTGGCATCCTCTCTCCAGAAGTCTGGAATGTGTATAGAAGATATCCGGCGGATATGCCTCACGTCCCGGCACATGACCTAAGAGCAGGCTGATCTCTCTGTGGACATCCGCATGGCGTTTCAGGTCATCAAGAACGAGAAGGACATCGTTTCCCTCCATCATAAACTTCTCTGCGATCGAAGCCGCTACATACGGGGTCAGGTAGAGCACCGGCGGCGTGTCATCATTGAATGCCGCGAGAATGATCGTGTAGCTCATGCAGCCCTTTGCAAGGAGCTCCTGATAGACGCGCTTTACCTGTTTTTTCGTCTTGCCGATCGCCACATAGATACATACCATATTCTTTCCCTTCTGGTTTGCGATCGCATCCAGAGTGATCTGGGTCTTTCCTGTCTTTTTATCTCCGATGATGAGCTGACGCTGGCCTTTACCGATCGGGTAGATCAGATCGATCCCGGCGATCCCGGTCTCGAGCGGACGGCAGACTTTTCCGCGGTCCATGATGGAGATCGGCTCATTCTCGATCGCGATCGGCTCTGCGTCCTCGAGTACCTGATCAGTCATTCGGTCGCGTCCGAACATATCAACGACTCTTGAGAAGGAGCTTAAGGCGAATGCCGCTTTGTAGGTCTCCCCTGTTCCGCGGACCTGATCTCCGATAAATACCGGTCCATTGCTCTTTACGACGGTGACACAGATTTCCGATCTGCGGATCGCGTTGACGTATCCCTCCGCGCCGTTTCCGATCAGGACTCTCTCCATGAAAACGGCATTTTCCAGTCCACGGACCGTCAGAATGTATTCTTTTACAGCTGTCACCAGACCGATTTCATAACTGTTGCGTCCGGCTTTGATCTCTTCAATTTTTTTATCAACCAGACTCTTGCTGTAACTTTCCATCTTTGCTTCTCCTTATATACTGTAATCGAACATCCGGTTTCCGCGGACAACGCGGACTCCCTCGCAGATCCCTTCATCGTAGACCGTCTCGACCCGCCCGTCTTTTCCGGCACTCTCCGGATTTCCGGTATAGACAGTCGTCTTGTCACTGTAAAGATCCGAGAATACGGAGGCATACTCGCGGAATCCGCAGGCATCCATCGTACCATTCTCATCAAGATACTGCTCCAGAATCTTTAACTCTTCCTCATCCAGACACTGTCTTAAGATCTGCTCCTGCTCTTCCGGATCGAGAGTTGAAAGACTGTATGCAGTTTCGAGCGGAAGATCCGTAAGGATCCTGCCGGTCGCTTTTCCGGTCTCTGCCATCGGACCCGGATCCAGAGAAAGGATCCCCCGGATCTCTGCGCTTCTGTCCACCGCAAATTCGTTCCGGACATTTCTGTATGCTTCGCCGAAATCTGTCTGTCCTGTCGATGCCGGCGGCAGCTCCAGACCGGCTGCGGGTGTTTCTGCGACAGTCTGGACCTTCGCCAGATTCTTTGCAGGCGCGTCCTTTTTCATCAGGTTGACTCCATAGAGCCGCTCTTTTTCTTCCAGTTCTTCAAGCTTTTTCTTTTTTTCCTCATACAGCCGGTCAAAGACGGAGAGCTCGCGCATATACCGCCCGTTGACCTGCCCGGTTACCCGGTCCGATACCTGCCTGATTACCAAAAACATAAATGCGATCATAAGCAGGAGAACCACCAGAACCGCCAGAAATATCATGACATACCGCATGGTCTTGCACCTGCCTTTCGATTAGTAGATCAGTGGATTGAAATAGAGAAGCAGGAATACAAACGCGAACAGTAACAGGAGCAGGACGGTCAGCACGACCGCCACCGTCATAATCCCCTGAATAACGTCAGATTTTGTCTCCGGGTTTCTTCCGATCGCCTCTGCCGCCTTGGAACCGAGAATTCCAAGACCGATCCCGGCGCCAAGGAACGCAAGTCCTAACATCCAGCCGATCGCTGATATTGTTGTGGATAAGATTGTCTCCATTTTTCTTTCCTCCATCTTGCGGGGAAATGTTTTCTCCCCGCTGCTTTTTCTTTATCAACAGGATCCCGATCCTGTTTTTCTCATAATAACCTGTTTCCGATTACTCCCCGACCTTCGTCTCATCTTCAGTCCTGATGATCAGAGGCTTGTCCGCCGGGATTGTCTCAAACAGCGGTTCAGCGCTCTTTAAGACGATCTCCGAATTATTTTCGGAAGAAGATCTGTCCGCGTCATCATTCACCGTTGTCCCGTCTGAAACATTCTGGGAAGATGCATCCTGGGAAGAAGCATCCTGGGAGGATGTACCGCCGGATGTGCTTCCGCCAGATGTGCTTCCGCCAGATGTGCTTCCACCGGACGTGCTTCCGCCGGACGTGCTTCCACCGGATGTGCTTCCGCCGGATGTGCTTCCACCGGATGTGCTTCCGCCGGATGTACCGGAGCTTCCGGAACCGCTTCCGCTGTTGTAATACGGGTTCTTTGCCGTGATCGTCTTTAAGACAGTCGCCTGACTGCTGTTCGCTGCAAAGATCTGAAGCTCCAGACGGTAGGTTCTCACAGTTTCTCCAACCGCTGCATCAAACCATTCTGTGACTTCACCGTTTGCCGCTTCGCTGACATCGACCTCATTTTCGCTGAGTTCGTTTCCGCTCTCATCATAGAGAACGGCTCTTGCGCTGTACGCCGGATAATCGTCGTTGATGCTGAGAGCATACTCGATACCGGAGCTCGTGATGGAACGGACGGTGAAATCGCAGTTGACCGTCTTCGTCCAGACCCTCATGGTATCCATGACCTTGAAGGAACCTTCGTCCTCATCGCTCTCATCATATTCCGGATAGTAACCGAGTACCACTCGGTATTTCGTCTTGGGAAGAAGTTTCTCCGTAAAACGGTAATCACTGTCATCCGGGCTCACAAACGCGTGCGCGATATAATTGTCATCATTCGCAGAGTGATTTGCCTCATAAACACGCAGCTCGATCACACCATAGTATCCGAACGGGTCAGAAATCGCAAATGAAGTATCAATATAGGAAGAATCACTTGTCACCTGTTTTAACTGCATGGACTGGCGTCCTAAGATCGCCTGGTCGGATCCGCTGTTGTCGATGCTTCCGCCATCGCCTCCTCGTCCGCCGGATCCACCGTTTCCTCCTGCTCCGCCATCACCGCCGTTTCCACCGTTTCCACCGGAACCGCCGTTTCCGCCGGACCCACCGATACCTCCGGATCCACCGATACCTCCGGTGCCTCCGGTACCTCCGGTGCCTCCGTTTCCACCGAGACCGCCGTTTCCGCCTTTACCGCCGAGACCGCCGCTTCCGCCGACACCGCCGCTTCCGCCGACACCGCCGTTTCCGCCGTCTCCGCCGCGGATCGTGTAAGAGTAGAGCTTCTGGCCGAGATTATACGGATCTTCCACGACTTTTAAAGAGCCGAGGACCTGACCGAGATCGACCGTGCGCTCGAGTCCGAGATCCAGTGCTTCATCCTTCACGGTAAATGTGATATCCCCGGTCTTAAAGGATTGTGCGTCAAGGATCTTGAGATCAAGAAGGTCGTTCATCACATGGACATTTCCGGAGCGGTCGCCCACCATGAATGCCCAGCCTTCCGCCTGAAGGCTTCCGGTGTTGTCGGTGATCCCGCTTCCGGTCATCAGATATTTCCGGTCTGTCAGTTTGTAAAAGGCCGGTTCACTGAGATCCGTGATCTCATAGCGGGAGTCAAGTCTTTCCACGGTTCCATCCGGATAAAACCGGTAGCCGCCTCCGTAGACCGTCAGGGATTTTGCCCCCGGATCATACGCAACCGTCTGGCGTCCGAGAGAATATTCTTTCTTATTATCATCGACCAGATTGTATCCTTTATTCCAGCTGCGGTATATTTTTCCTTCTGAGCCAATCTCGATCTTTGCGTAGCTGTTGTCATATACGGTCCCGCCTGCGGGCACCGCATATTTCTCCGACTGAGTATTGGCTGCGCTCACGACCCCCACGCTGAACCCTGCAACGGCTGTTGTCACAGCCGCTGCAAAGATCACGAAGGACCGCTTTGCTTTTCCTGTTAATGCTCGTTTCATCTCTGTCGCCCCTTCTGTTACGGAGTAAATGTGATCGTATCTTTATAGATCTGACCACCATCTTCTTTCAGGAACTGGATCGTTACCGCATACTGGACATCGTCCTCCGAAAGTTCGATCGGAATTGTCGTCGTATAGGTTGACGTTGTTCCTTTCTGTGTAAACAGTCCTGTCGTTCCTGCTGATACCGTCTTACTCTCGGTATGAGCTGTACCCTGGCTGTCAACCCAGTTTACGGTCGTCTGGATCATCTTGATGTTATCAAGATTATAACCGTTGTATACAAGGATCTGGATCTGGTTTCCTGCATTTCTCTTGATCTGGATGCTGTCGAAACGACCTCCCCAGGTATCCATCGTCTTCTCTGCAGACTCGTAAGCCGCAAAGCTCTGCTTCTGGGCATCGGACATATTTTCGATCTCGCCCAAGGTAAGTCCCGTCTCGGTTCCCTTGTTCTCCAGATCTTTTCTCGCATAGATGCGGAGCTTGTATTCTTTGTTTGAGTCAAGGCTGCTGATCTTATCTGTCGTGGAAACGGTCACAATACCGTCCGAGACATTCTTCTCCCAGACACACATCTGATCATTGTTTTCAACGATCTTGTTGTCGCTGTCGTAGAGTGCGATCACATATTTACCTTCCGCAAATGCCTTGTTCGGATCCTGCGGGGTAACCGAGATGCTGAGTCCCTGTCCGTTGTTTACCGGTCTCGTCTCTACATAGAAGCCAGGATCGATCAGCTTATCCCAGTTGATCGTAGCAAAATAATTTCTGTTTCCGATCACGGACTCACCATTTGCATCCTTCGCACGGATATAGAGCCGGTACTGGTGTCCAGGCTTCATCAGTGTGTTCTTTGAGAGATCGATCTTTTCGGTCATCTCGGACATATAGCTTCTCGCGCGGCCGTCCTTGTCGATCCATGTTCCATCGCTGTTCTTTGTATAGCCCATTGCCGCAAGGATCGCGTCATTGTCTGCCACAACATGCTGCTGTTCAACACCATTTACGACTTCTTTCAGCTCATAAGTGATATCGAAGCCCTCTGTCAGGGACAGACCGTAGGAAATATTCACACTCTTGTCTGTGTAGCTTACATAGTTGATATCCGATGCTTTAATTCCGGTGATATCCATTCCGTCCATCGTCTGGACAAAGTAGATCGCTTCGCTGTTCCTGTCGTTGTCAAGAAGCTCCTTTAAAGTGTTGCTTCCCATTGCCTTTCCAAGAACGTGGATCTCATACTCGGTATTCTGGCTGAGACCGGTAATCTGGCTTGTATAGTACGCAGCCTGATCTCCCTCGATCGGGATTTTTTCCTCAAAGACCGGATCTCCTGTCGTCTCACCTTGTTTGTAGACGCGGACCACGATATATCTATTTCCGTCCTCTTCTTCCGCCAGAAGATCACGGCTGTTGGTACGGAACCGGAGGCGGCAGGTTGTAAGCGCTGTCGTTCTCATAACATCATTGATCGTCGGACTTAAGGTTCCAACGGTCACAGACATCTGGTTTGCATCCGCATCCCTTTCGAACATGAGTTTTTTCTCCACCTTGAGAAGCGGCTGGAGTGTTCCGCCGACTTCCTTGTAACCGGAAGTTCCGAGACGGAGCTGGAGGACCTGTTTATTGAATTCCTCCTCCTTCTGTTCATCCGTATAGGAGGCCGGGAAGTTATTTGATCTATTCCGGAAGTTCAGAAGAATATCTCCATCCTTTTTGTTCTTCTTCGCATCCTCCGGCCAGAGACTGTCGATATCTGTCACATTTCTGACTGTATACCTTGCCATCCACGGAGTGGACCGAAGGTACGGATCCTTGCGGACAAGATTGCCGTTTGCGTTGATCGTATAGTACCACTCCATATACTGGCTGCTCTCGCCGTTGTCAAGGGACTCCACGATATAATTTCCGGTCGTGCCTTCCGCGCTGTTTTCATTGGCCGGTGCATTCGTCAGATAGTACTGACCTCCGAAGCCGGAATCATACTGAAGGTTTACTGTAAAGGTTACCCTCTTTCCGCTCGTAATTCCTTTTAAGAGGGAGAGATCATAACCCACATACTGGTTTCCTCCGTCTGTCGTTCCGGTAAAAGCAGCATAGTAAGAGGTATACGAAGTTCCGCCTTCCGGTGTTCCTGTCACGGTTACGCGGCTGACGCGGTTCAGATCGATCGCATTATTCTTTACGATAAACTCAAAGCGCACCGTATTGGAATTGTTTGCATATGACACACGGATAGCAAGGTTGTTCTTTATATCGGAAGGTTCCATCGGCGGCGTATACATATGGGACGCCAGCGACAGGGTCGCGGAAGTCGGATGGCTGCCGTTCTCCATGACATCGTTCTCATTATAGAGGACCTGATTCATCTTGATGGTGTAGACCTGTGTGGCATCTCCCATCGCCATCTTCATGATCCCGTAATCGCCATCTGTTTTGATATAAGAAAGTTCATTTGTTGTCGGTGAAATTCTCTTTGCACCGAGGAATACTTCGCCGAGTGTGGCATCGTTCGTAATATCCGCCTGTGCGAGTATGGATGATCCATCCACATCATCGTAGTGGTATTTCCACTGCACTCCGCCCTTCTCGATCTTTTCGATATACATCTTTACGTCCGGAGACTGCTTCGGTGTGTCGACAACTCCCGATGAGAGCAGGGTGCCCTTACTGAAGCTTCCTGTCACATTGTTCGGGAAGATATAGTTGGAGTTGTTTCGGAAGGTCAGTCTCGCCTTGTATGCGAATACATAGTGCCATCCTCTCGTGACGTTTGAGTTTGGTCCCGCAAAGATCGAGACGGTACCGTTCGACGGACTATTGAAGTATGAATCAGCTCCGCCGTTCGTGTTGCCGACCTTCTCCTCCTCGCTCATCCGGAGTCCCCAGGTGTTCCACACGGAATCCATCGTGCTCGTCACGCCGCTTACCGGATCCATAAAGAAGATATTGATCGACGGGAGCGAACGGTCGTTCGCATTGACCGGAAGCGTAAATTTCAGTTTCGGGGAGTCATCCTTGCCCCAGTCTGTCCACTCGGTCGGATCATTTCCCTTATCTGTATCGGAATCGTTCTCATATCCGAGAATATCCTTCTCCGTCATTACATAGTAAGTGACAGAGTTCGCAAGTCCGCCTTCGTTGTTGTAGTTCGCGCGGAGGTTATATCCGACGATCGTGTCGTCCGCAAGGTTATCTTTTGTCGTTCCCTGCAGATAGGAGTTTGCCTTCGCGTTCGTGATGGGAGTCACAGTCACACCGGAAGTCAGCGGGCTCGGGAAATCCGGAACCTTCTCATCGTAGCTTACGGAGTAGTAAGTGGTACTTCCCGTCTCGAACGGAAGCTGGTTCTCATAATTTGACAGGTTCTGGGCAGAATCTGCCAGGTAGGAGTAGTTATATGTATAGTCGTAAACACCGAGGATCGCGATCGTATACTTGGATGCTGTCAGCTCTGCGGAGGAAAGGCCGAAGGTCTGGGCGCTGATCTTTAATGCGTCCTGACGTCCGTTTTCGCCCCAGTACTTGCTGACAAAATCACCCGTATACGGTTTGCTGTTGTTCGTGTTGTCGATATAGACGTCAACCGGACCGGCTCCCAGCGGAGTTCCGGAGGTGTTGGCACCTGTATAGATCGCAGCACGGACCATCTTGACCGATTTCGTTGAAAGATTTGCAGTGTCTTCTGTATCGGTATCTTTACCGAAGTAGACCGATACACCGACGTTCACAGAGGAGTCCGGAACAACGTTCACGGAGATCGGGCTGTGCTCGCCTGTACTTACAACGCAGTCACCGAGATATGTCCTCGTGAAATTCTTTGTCACCGGATCCTCAACGTAGCCCCATGCGGAGATACGGTAGCTGGACTTTGTCTTTAATCCGTACTGGAGGATCGGAATGTTGTATTTTCCTTCACCATCTGAGTAGTTGGAGTCCTTGGAGTTTAAATTGATCTTCATCGTTGAAGTGTAGTTTCCGCTGCTCTCGATCATGATCTCCAGCGGATGGGTCTCTGATGAAAAGATCGTTCCGTACTCCTTCGGGTCGATGGTAAGAACACCGTTGAGAGTTGTGTTCTTATCGAGGTCTGCGATATTCTCATTCCAGGTATAGTAAAGGGAAACCTCACCCTTGGAAGTCATCATGAATCCGTCGGACGGATCACTCGTAACTTCAACATTCTTTTCGTTATCGTAATAATTCATTGTGACGCGCACAATGTACTGGTGACCTTTTTCGATCGTGTTCTTTCCATCTTTTGTCGGTCCGATATAGAGGGAGGTATTCGGCTTCGTGGAAGTCAGGGTTTCGATCAGTGCCCCCCTGTTCTCCGGATCCAGAATCTCCCAGGTATAACCGGTAACTGCCTCATCCTCATCCTGTACTTTTACAGAGAGATCAAAGTAGGTCTGGCTGTTTGCGTAACCGGCCGGTTTTCCGTCAAATTTCGGAGTCTTTTTTAAGGTCTTCCACGTCTGGGTAGTACCGCTCGTCTTCCAGACTCCGCCCACATAGGACTCAAGTTTTACGCTGTAAGTCTTATCACTCGTAAGAGTATTATTTCCGCCGTTTAAGGCTGTAAAGTCAGAAGCCGTGTCGAGTGTTACGAGATTGCTGTGATCTGCAAGCTCGGTCGCACTGACCTCTTTTCTCATGATCTCTTTTCCCTTGGAATCGAGGATCGTGATCCTTGCCTGAGTCGCTTCGGAGTAATCCATTCTCTCAAGAGTTACAACGAATCCATCTTCCTTCGCATACGCCTTATCGAGGTTTAATCCCGAACTGTCTGTATAGAAGGTACGGTTGATGTAATCCCTGCTTCCCGTAATATTCTTTAACAGATACCCGGATTTTACGACCAGACGGTATTCCTGATCTGGACTTAAGTTGGAACATGTCACGGTGTAGGTCTCATCTGCCGCGAAGTTGATCCTCGTGTTGTCCGCTTCCCCACTTACCTCAAGCTCGACCGGCTGGCCGTTCTTATCGTAAATGTAAACGCTGCCTTCCTGACCGTTTAAGACGTCGTCCTCATCGGTTACAGTGAAGGTTGCCTCAAGAGTACCGGCTGTCAGCGTGAATTCCGTGATCTGGAAGGATGCCTGTGCCTGGGTCTCCGGATTGTTTAAGCTTCCGTTCGTACCCTTTTTTCCACCGGATCCGTTGGAACCGCTCTGACCGTTGGAACCGCTTCCGCCATCGGAGCCATCATCTCCGCTGCTTCCTTCATCGCCGTCCTGGCCTTCGTTTCCATCTTCACCGTCTTCTCCGTCTTCGCCGTTGTTTCCGATCTTTCCTTCTTTTCCTTCGTCGCCCTGCTCACCAGCCGCACCGGTCTCTCCGGCTGCGCCTGTCTCTCCGGCTGCACCTTCCTCACCGGACTGACCATCAACGACGTCAAACTTAAATTCCGGCGCTACCCAGTCTTCCGCGGACTGCACCTGAATGTTATCATCCGCATCCAGAAGCATCTCCTGGAACGTCATACGGCTGTTTCCCTGGGCATCAGAAATAATCTGGTCACCGAAGTCATAGCGGACTCCATTGCCCAGAGTGATGTATGTACCATCTGCAACGATCTGGTACTGTGTTGTATCGTTTGCAAGACAGACAATTCCCTGTTCCGGGTACTCCGCTTCGAGCCATCCGTCGATCGCCATCTCTTCTCCGGAAGGCAGATGCAGCGATGCGCCGTTCGAGTAGACCATAAAACGGTCATCACCGATCTTCCAGATAAAGTTGTTGAAGGAGATCTCATTTCCATTATTTGTCACGGAGAATCCGCCATTGGATGCCGCGAGGACCGTATTCTTCTCCACACTGTAGTGGTTGACAAGTCCTGTATTGACATCATCCAGGTTCACGAGCACACCGTTTGATGTGGCACTCGCCGAACCATCCGCGTAGTGGAGAAAGCTCTCCTTTCCTACGCTGCGCTTTGTTCCTTCGATGTCTCGAAAGACAAGCTCGTTCGGGAATTTTCCTTTTACCTTTGTTCCACCTGAAAAATAGTACGATTCCGGAGCTGCCTCTTCGCTCCCGCTTTTCTCGCTTTGCGTACTTTGCCAGTCCGAAGATAACACATACCCGTCTCCCACCATCGACGATTCCCTCGCAGATGACATGAAGATCCCGGCTGATAATGTTCCTGCGGCGGCAAGCAGCGTCGTTGCGCCGATCGCAATCAGTTTTCCGTATTTCGACATTTTTTCTCACCTCTTGATTATGCTAGGGACATATCTGTAAGCTTTTTCACATACTTCTGTTTATAAGTATCCCATAATACATAATGATACCACGTTTGGAAAAAAATGTCTATATTTCCACGGTTTTTTCGTCTATTCGCGTCGATTTCTGTACTAAATACATAAAGTTTGATGGATTTTATCCATTCCGTTCAGTGAAATTTCAGGATTGTTATCCGTGTAGTGACAGCTTTTGTCCTGCTTCTCTTCCTATTATAATGTGTCTTTTTATAATGTGTCTCTGTGCCATAGGGAACTTTTTGAATTTTCCAATCATAGAAAACAGACTCCGCCTTGGCATATTCTCTCGTTTCACGCGGTCGCTTGCGACAATCTACATCTTCGCGCGAGTGCACATCATTGGCGCGTTAGTGCCTTTTGTGTAATAGGAAATTCCGAGGGATTTCCTATTACACGAAAAAATGCCTCCGGATATCGTTACAGTATCCATGAGGCATCTTTCTCTTCTTATTTAGTTCACCATACCTTCCAGATCTTCCACTTCTCCGGCGATCATGATTCTGGTCCCGGAATCCATAGACTGGATCAGCATTCTCACATAGGACTGGGCGAGCTGGATCCCGCAGAGAGATCTATTCTTCGAACCGGACTGCTGACAGTTTACAACCAGAGCCGGATAGCCTTCCGCACCCTCCTCCGGTTTTAATATCATTCCAAAGTTGGAAAAAGCACGCATTGCTTCCAGATTGACAAACTGAGTTGCCAGAAGTCCTTCCGGCTTCTTTCCAGTGATCACGCCGAAACCGTCTGCCTCCGGATCCGTGATCCAGTAATCGTTTTCCGTAAGTTTCCGGTACGGTGCAAGGCTGCCCGGATCATTTTCGCTTCCGAAGGTGCTCTCCAGACGGTAAACGCCATACGCCTCGGAATCATCATCCTGTCCACCGGAAACATAGCAGTTGACCGAAAAATTTTCCTGCCAGCCGGTATCCGTTCTCGAGAGGTAGAGAAGTCTCGAGTTCCCCGGAAGCTGTTTTCTCTTCGCGCGGACAACCTTCTCGCTGGAGGTATGATCTTTTGTTGTTTTTACTGTATCCGTTTCGGTATCCAGATTATTGATGATCAGGAGCAGGCTGTTTACATCGTCACCAATCCCCATCTTATCGATCCAGCGTCCTTTATCCTGCTGGGTCTTCCAGCCGAGATCTACCGCTACCTCATCATCGGGCATCTCTGCGTCCATCGTGATCGTATCGACTTGCGCAGATCTTACTGCGCCAGACGCAGTGCCGCCAGAAATCCCAACTGCTGCTGTCAGCGCAAGAACTATCGCAAATAAGCGTTTCCGCATGCAAAAATCTCCTTCTCTGATCCGGTCCCGCCTCAAAGCTTACTGCTTTCGCATTCCCACAGGGATCACGTTTTTCGAAAACCGGATATAAAATCGAATTCCTTCCGAGATCTGTAAAGACAGACCCACGCTTATATGTATCGTACCATACTTTACACCGCTTGTCACTGAAAAATCTACACTGACGAAATTTTGCCACAAAAATTCCATAATAAAGGCTGCCCTTTCGGACAGCCTCTTTCCTTTAATATAAATTGCTGATTTCTCTGTTGTCTGCCATCTTACTTCAAATACTTCTCAAACCACTCCATCATCTCCGTCATTCTGCGGATTCTGTGTTTCGGTTTACCGCTTCTTGAGAGTTCGTGGTTCTCGCCATGGATTATGATATATGGAAAATATCCAGTAAACATCGGTGTTTCCAAAGTTCAACTTACACATTTACGCCGCATTTACTCCATTTTTATCCGACCTGGATTGCATCCATCGACTTGTAAAACTGGTCTCTTACTACAGTCTCATCAGTCTGAACGTAGAACTTCGCTGTGGTTCTGTAATCCTCATGTCCCATAAGCTTTTGCAGGATCGCCACAGGCATACCGGATTCTGCCATCCTTGTACCAAATGTGCGTCTGAAGGTATGACAGGTGACCTCCGGGAGTTTATTCTTATGCTTTGCATTGTATTCTCCCACCACTTTCTTTGCGAATTTGTTGTACGTTACTTCTAAAAGCGGCAGCCCGGAGCGTGTATGAAACACAAAACCTTTATAACCATCCACACTCATACCAAATTTCATTGAACTGAAATAAGTATTTCTTTTTAGTCCTGAAAGAATCTCATATACATCATCTGACATCGGAACTTTTCTGATGGATTCCTGCGTTTTAGGTTCATCTATATGATATTGGGTAACTGATTCATTATCACCTTGCACAAATTGATGATCTACTGTGATGATCCTATTTTTAAAATCAAGATTATCCCATATCAGCCCCGCCAGTTCACCATATCTTAATCCCGTACCGATAAATACTCTATACGCCCGGATATATGATTTGCCATATGGCATATTTTCAGCCGCAGTAAAAAACGCTTTTGTCTGCTCCACAGATAAGGTACTGGTTTCCTTCTTCTTTTTCTCTTTATTTGCTCTATATGGCAGCGCACATTTCTTCGCACAGTTAGTCAATAGGATCCTATCCTCGACCGCCATATTTAATGCTCCATTGATAAATTTGTGGATGCAGCGGATCGTTCCATTGGCAAGCCTCTTATCCTCTTTTAAGTTGCGATAGTAAATAGAAACATCGGACTTCGTGAGCTGACTAATTTTCTTCTTTCCAATCACGGAATCCTTTACCCAACGGTCATATGATTTTCTATACTTCAACTTTGTACGAGGCTTCATCTCTTCTTCAGATTTCTGATCCAGATACCTGTAAAACAGATCGTTTAACGTCCAGTTCTTATTATATATGCCAAGCGCTATATTTTTCTGGATCTCATCTTCCTTTTCACGAAGTTCTTCCAAGGTTTTAGCATATACACTATTTCTTTCCGATGACTCTCCTTCCGTATAACGGTACACATATGTCAAGTTCTTTCTCTGACTTTCACCCGGTTTTAGTACACGGCCTTTATGATCTTTCCTTCTTTCCATCAAATATCTCCTTCCTATACTGAGCGGAGATATATTTATAAGATATATCCCCATTATAACACACATTCTTTTTCTGTCTATTGAAATCATGTATTCTCTGATCCATCACCAGACCTGTAGCTTTGAAATATATTCCTCAAATTTTTTCCTTTTAATCAATCGGTGTGTCCCTTTAAAAAGGACAAAGTCGCATCCCGGTTCGTCTGTTCGGGATCGGATCTCATTTATGCCGATATTAAATAATTTTGCTACTTCTGGAAGTGTAAGGTTTACTTTCTCCCAGATTGGAACGTATGGCTTCTGTTGTTCTGCTACATTACTTCCCATTAAATTACCCCTTTATAATATGAAAGGATGGAATCCCGGTATGGAACTCCATCCTGCTGTTTTCTGTTATTTCTATATTCCTGCTGCGGTATCTGCTCCAAATCACAGTGCGCTGCCGTTGATTTTCTTATGTATAATCCATTTCTACCTCAAAATAGGAGCCGCAAGTATTACCTCGCGACTCCCAACAATTATCTTCTTGAGAATGTCTGTGTCATGATTGGCTTGATCTGCGTCTTAACTGCTTTTGCAAAACCATTCACATCACCGACATCATGAACATTAATATCACCGATTTCCACATTTACGACATCGTTCATCACCTGTTTGCTCGGCTGTACCGTTGGCATACCAATCGCAGCATCGGTTCTGATACCAACATTCATGGAAGCATCGAAGTTCTTCAATAGGGTTTCCTGCTGTCCCTTTGTGAGAACTACTTCATCACGAAGGGCTTTTACCCATATCTCATTCGTGTCTAACTCACGCATTCCAAGTTTCTTGAAGCGGGATTCCCGCTCGTTGTCAGACATTGTTTTGTTATTGCCGACAAGACCAGACGCAATACCGTCATGCTTTTTCGTATAATTCTTCCACTCTTTATCTTTCTCAGATGCGCTTACTTTATTATCATACCTGCCAGTACCCTTACCGCTACTGTCTTTGCTTTCTGTATAATAATTGCCCTTACTGTCGGACTCATAAACCTTATGACCACCATAATAAACACCAGTTCTATCAGAAGACGATCCGCCACTTGAACTGCTTCCACCAGAACTGCTATGTTTTCTGCCAGAAGAACTGCTGCTTGACATCTTTTCAAGAGCTTCAGCCGCTTTCTTCAAAGACTCAAGCTGAGATTGCAGATCATCACGCATGTCATCCCAAGTTTTGGTATATTTATTGATCGCTTCGGTGTTCTCTTTAAATGTACCAAGATACTGGTTGAACTCGTTCATAGATGCAGAAAGACTTTCAGATGCCTTTGCCTGTTCCTTAACGTCATGCTTGACCTCTTCCCACGTTGCCGGATCCATCGTGGAATAGTTGTTCTTCACACGGTCCATGATAGAAGATAGGTCGGTAAGACTTTCAGAAATCTTATTCGTTGCAGAACTTGCAATACTGCCAAGGTCGGCAATATTATCAGCTTTCATTAGATCACCGAAATTTTCCAGTGCAGAATAACCGTCCTTCATAGAAGTTGCAAGACTGTTAATTCCCGCCATAGCCTGATCATATGTCATAGCTCCGCTCTGGAATCTGTCGGCGTAGATCTGCATCATATCCGCAATACGTTCATTGCTGGAAATCTGCTCATCTACTTTATCCTTCTGCTCGGAGGTTGCCGTGTAGAGGTTTTTGAACATGTTATAAAGGTCGTCGTCATTACCGGAAAGAACTTTATCCTCCCAACCTGCACCGAAGAGATTTTCAGCCTTCGCTTTGTCTGCCGCAAGCTGAATTTGATCTGTGATCTCGGACCATTTATCCTTAATTTTATTTAAGGAGTCAAGCTGTTGATCGTAGCTCTCCAGAAGAGCATCACGTTCCTCTTCAAGGTTCTGGACCTGCTGTTCCAAATCGTATCGTTTCTTCTCATACAGAGCATCTTCTAATGCCTGTTGTTTCTCCTGGAGTGTATTTGGATCATTCTCCCAAACTAAGCTTCCATTTCTTACGACCTGGGTAGTTTTCTGATTTTTGGCTTTCTCTAAGTCGTATTGTGCTTGTTCAACTGCAAGGATTTTACTGCGGGCAGTATTCTGTTTTTCCAGCAGGTCGAGTTCCTTCTGGATATTTTCAATACGATCATTGTAGTCATCCTCTGCCGCACTTCTTGCGTCTTCTATCGCCTTGGTCTGTTCGTCAATGGTTCCCGTCACACCGGACAGCGCAGAATCATATTCAGACAGTACATCAGAGAGAATACTGGAATATGCTGACAGTTCATCATTGACATTACTAAGTTTATCAATTGGAATCTGAAGCATCGCCTTATTCCACTCATACTGATTTACAATCAATCCGGAAATCGTATTGTCGATGTTCTGAATCTCACTGCCAATTTCTGTATAGCGGTCGGAACCCTTCTCGAACTGGGATTGCAACTGTACAAGCATCTGGCGCTGAGTTGACAATACCTCGATCCGTTTCGATGCAAGATCAATCATGGTCTGATACTGATCAATAGTTGTATCAATTCCATGGGCATCCTGCTGTGCAGTCAGATTCTCAATGGACGTCTGGGCGTTATCCAGAGTGTCCACAACCTTTTGCAGATTATCAACCGGAATGCGGGCAATCTGATAGTTGTAGTCCTGCATCTCTACAATAAGGTCAGAGATAGCATTGTCGATTTCTTGAATCTCACTGGAAGTCTCATTGAACTTCTCAGAACCGTATTTATAATTCTTGAGAAGATTCTGAAGCTTCTTCTGTTGTTCGGTATACTTGTCGATCTGTGCCTGGTCGATGCTGATGAGTTGCTGATACTGGTCCTTATTCGTTGCAATACCAATGGAAGATTTCTGACTAAGGAAGTTATTGAGATCCTGTTTGATGTTCGCAAGCTCATTAAGATATTTCTGAATACGCTCAATCGGCAGACGAATGATAGCTTCATTCCATTCTGCTTGATTCTTCTGCCATTCGATTAAGGATGTCTCGCAGGACTGAAGATTTCCAAGAAGCTCATAATATTCAGAAGAGTTTGGATTAACTTTTTCCATACGACCTTTGATTTTATCAACCTCAGATTCGTATAGTTCCATCATATCCTTGCTGTTGTCAATCAGTTCACGATACATGCCTTCTGTGGTAATACCACCCAACTGTTCAACAAGATCCATTTCTGCTTGAACCTTATCATTCAAACCAGAAATCGCATCACGCTGCTTCTGGATATATTCAATACCTTTCTCGTAAGCCTGTTTGCGAGTTTCTTCGAGTTTTAATTCGTCATCACGCGCTTTCTTTGCAGAATTGTCATACTCACTATAAAGGCGGGAAGCTTCCTTATACTGTTCATAGTATTCCGGATTTGACTCCGCATACTGCTCGAAGTCAGCTTTTCCATCCATAAGAGCCGCAACATCTTCTGGCTTTAACTGATCACGAACCTTTTCCCAAGCCTTTTTAGTCTCTTCGGCGTGTTGCTTCTCGGTCGCTACAAGCTCCTCAGACTTCTTGACAGCTTGATTCATGAGGTCGATGTTCTTCTCATAGGAAGTCTGCTCGATATCAGCTTTTTCCTTTAGGTCATCAATCTCGGACTGTTTCCACTCAATAGATTTGGTATAGCGGGACTTTTCGTTGTCCTCAAGAGTCTTCTGATCGGTGATGTACTGCTTCTGCGCATCGTCAAGATTATTCCATGCTGTCTGAGCCGTCTCAATCTTCTTAATGAGTTTTTCATCATTATCGCCATCGTAGGTGTTGATCTTGAAATCACCGTTCATGATCTGGTTTCTGACTTCTTCCGGAATCTCAGCAGAGGTAGCATCCCATTCCTTCTGATACGCTTCTATACCAAGTTTCTCAAGACCAATGAGATTTTTCTGACGTTCAATCGCCGCATCAAGGAAGTTGAGCTGAGTGGAGTAAGCACTGTCGGAGTCATTTACTACATCCATCAGATTTTCATAGGACTCACGCACCTTGTCGATCTTAACTTTGATCCAGTCGAACTTTTTATCATCTTTTTCGGATTTGCCCTTACCGGACTTGGCATCAGAATTAAGACGATTTGCCGTGTCATTTCCACCGCCATAAGTAGCTTTCTTATAATCGGCAGCGTCCAGATCATTGAAGCCAAAATCAAACTGACCATTTTGAAGCTTATTTATTGTATCTCCAATCTTCTTACCCTGTTCATCAAACTGCTTTTGTAAATCCTTATTTCCATTAAACAAAGCAAGGTTCATTGGATTACTGATACTTTTCTGTAATGTAGTCTTAGCCTCATTTACCGTATCAGCCAATGTTTTGAGCTGTGCAATTCTTCTTGCACCTGCTCCTGCTGCATTCGCAAGATTGATAATCTGGTCAATGTCAGAAGAGGTATCAATCTTCGTATTATTTGCAGAAATCTTTGCGAGAACAAGACGTGCAAGTGCTTTTCTACATTGTTCAGAAACGTCTGCTTCGCTGACAAATTGAGCGCATTCAGAAATTGTTGCGTTCTTGAGATCATCAGTAGCATTCGCATTATAGTATTTTTCAGCCGCAACTTCCGCATGTTTCTTTGCCAAAGCGTCCATGACTACTTCTTCAGCGTTAGTAACACCCATATTAGAGAGCATAGCGGCAGTTAATCCTGCCGTCTCATCACTGAGTCCATCCAGAATACCGGAAGAGTTGAGCCATACCGTTACAAGGTCATCGAACGCACTCTGACATGCTTTGATATCCTTTGGATTGTTAGAGATTGTATCAAAAAAGTTGTTGTATTCTTCTGTAAATCCGCTGAAGGTGTCCTTGAACTTCTTATCATCAAGAAGAGAGAAGTCGAATGCTTTATCCTTCGCAACAACAGAAGCCATGATCTTATCCAATTCCTCAAAACCTTCGGAGAGGCCGTTGATTTTGGAAATCATCTCAGATTTTGTGAATGGTGCAGAAATATCTGTATTTCCTGCTTGCTGTTCTGCTTCTGTAAGCGCATAGATATGATCTGTTACTTCCTGTGCGGTCTTTCCGGTTGCGTCAAGAAGCTTCTTGTACTCCTTATTCGACTCCAGCGTTTCCGGTGTGAGTTTTCCGGCACTCGCTAACTCTGTGATTTCACGCTTTGCAGAGGCGAATGAAGAGTCATTCCATAGCTTGTCGAATTGGTCAGTGGAATCAGAAGAACCACCATTGAAAAGGGCATTGATCGCATTTACAAGATTATCCACCTTCTCAATCATGTCTTTATCTGTCACAGAGTTCAGAGACGATTTGAACTTGATGAAGTCGGTGTTGCTGTCTGCCAGACGAGTCTTTAATGTCTCAAGCTGTTTATCAATGACGGACAACTCACTGGTCTTATCATTGTAATCCTGCGACATGAAAACATCGTCCACATGTTCCGCTTTATATTTTGCAATCTCATCATTCAGCTCTTTCTGACGAGTTAGAAGTGTAGAATACTGTTCAATATCTTTTTCTGTCCGTTCCAGAGGATTTTCTTTTGATGTGGAATAATTAGCAAGAGAACTGTTAGAATCCCATCCATCGTACCGCTTTGTATTCGTCTCAGTGTCAAAGTAATCCACTGCCTTATCTCTGGCAGTATCACCCTGCATATTTTTAAGCGCCTGATAGAAATCAATCTGCTGTTTCAGTTCTGCACTTGTGGCTTTCAGTTTATCAAGCTCTTCCTGTTCAACGAAGGTGAGATGATCCTTGCCGTTCAGTTCATCAATCCTAGACTGGGTAGTCTCTAACTCATTGTTTAAGGATTCGAATTTTGATGCTGTCTCATCGTAGGATTCCTTCGCGTCCTCTGCCGCTTCTTTGGCTTTTTCAAGACGATGAACGTAGTTGTCGATTGCTTCTGCCCCTAATTCGCTTCCTTTTGTAAGAACCGTAATTCCGGCTGTAATCGCCGCTACAATCCCCATATTTAGCGCAACATTTAACGCTACTGTCTGGATCTTAAGCTTTAATGTGGCAGCAGAACCCATATTCAGTGCCGCAGTATAACCAGTCATCCCGGCTTCTGCACCTTTAAGACCGGAGAGGTACTTCCTCATGTCGAGATCATCCGTTAGGGCATTGATCCGTTCCTGTGATACACACTGTTTCTTGACAAGCTCATTGTAATTACCGATGATGGATTCCGCATTTACGATTGGTTCTTTCACACTCTTTGTGAAGATTCCACCGAACTTCTCTCCTGCTGCGGATGCACGCTCCAACTCATCAGCTGTCTTACCGAGGAATGTAAGATCCGTACCGTTATTGTCCACAATACCGATGTTGTTACCTTTTAACGCACCGCCGATTGTAATTGCTCCTGCTGCGGTACTGAGGACTCCAAGCTTATCCACCACCTGTGAAATCACATCAAGTAATCCGGATGCCGCGTCTGTCGCACCTTTTAGAAACTCACTATCTGCGATTATGGATGCCAGATTTTCGTATGATGCCGTCATAGAGTTAATGTGCGCTTCTACTCCTTCTGTATAGGCTTCGAATTTATCCAGTGCTTCTGTTGTGGAATCCTCTGACACCTTTGTCAGCTTCTCAACCTTGTCCCAGTTAGAAAGAAGAACCGCACCTTTGTTCTGCTGATACGTACCGAACATTGCTGTGTTGACTGCGTTACGTTCTACATCATTCAGCTTGTCATACTTTGCCGCAAGTTCTGATAATACATCGCTGAGATCCCGGAAGTCAGTCAAACCATCGCGAATCTTAATGCCGATCTTCCCGAGGACGGTTTCCACATTAGACAGATCCTCACCAGTCTCATAGTCGATAAACTTATTTGCTTTGATCTGAGAATATCTGGAAACAATACTCTTTATGGCATTACCAAGCTCCTCGTCACTCGCCTGTGTAACGTCCTTCAATGTGGCCAGCATACCAATCAGTTCATCAATGGAAACTCCTGCTTGATTTGCGGATGTTGCAGTTCTGCTCATGGATTCAGCGAGACCACCTGCATCGGAAGCTGACTCAAGATCGACCGCAGACAGCTTTGATACTACCTCAAGTGCGCTCTGAGCTTCCAATCTGTAACTATTCAGAATGGCCGTCAAATCTTCTGTGGCATCTGCCGCATCAATCATACCGATCTTAGAGAGAATCATGGAATCCTTTACAAGACTGTTCGCTTCTTCAATACTTTTACCCTGTCTTAGCCATGCATCCGCACCATCAGCAATATCAGTAGTCGTTGCGCCAAGCTCTTTTGCCATCTGATTATAGGTGTCAAGAAGTGCTTTTGTCTCTTCTCTGGTAGACCCCGTAGCAACTTGCAGATTAAATAAGGAAGTGTCCAGTTCTCTTGCTGTACCCACCATTTTTCTAAATGTCTGCATGGCCGCAGTCACGGAAATCACAGAAGATAACATCGAATCAAATTGTGATTTCATCTCTTGTGCCGCTTTAGACCCCGTAAGACCCATTTGCTTCGCTTCCGCTTGAATCTCATTAAACTCACGCTTTAAGTTGTTAAAGTCCGTAGAATCGGCGGCTGAGAGCTTAGATTTGATGTCTGTGAGACGATCTGCGAATACTTTGGCAGCAGCAGTATTCTTGTTCATCCATGAATCAATGTTCGTGCCAAGAAGATCCTTACCGAACTGTAACGCACTGTCTTTCGCGGCATTCTTCTGCTCAAGGGGGAGCTGTTTATACTTCTGTGTCACCTTATCCAGTTCGCTTGTGAGCTGATTGTAAAGCTTAATCTTCTGTTCCGGACCATCAGCCTCATTGATGTCCTGTAAACACTGACGCATGGATGCAAAGGACTTGCTTACATCATCTGGGATCTGAAAATTTGCACCTTTAAACTTCGTCTCAAGATATTCGATCTGTGCCGGAAGTTCGGAGAGATACTGTTTTAATTTCTCAGCCGCATTGAAGGATGCTTTCTTGCTGATTTCCGCATTAAAAGCTTTCGCCTGTGCTGTCGCTTCATTGAACTTTGCGATCATCTGATCCAGACTGCCCTTGTCGGTGATATTGGAGAAATCAATCCCATCTACTAATGCTTTAAATGGATTTGCGGCGGAATCGCCCTGTAAGAATGACTGATATGTAGACTTTAATGCTTCGAGCTTCTTTTGATACTCTGCGGCTTTTGCAGAAACTTCTGAAAATTCTTTGCCGGACTGGTCAATCAAAGATCCGCCTGTATAGACATACTGACCTAAGTCATTCATCGTAAAGGAATACTTCTCTAAGATTCCCTGTCCACGATCAAGAGTTGCATTGAATGAGGTCACATCTTCGTTAGCATCCTTAAAGAACTGTAACTTGATATCCTTGTCTGAGATTCCAGCCAGCGCAGTAAAATATTGCTTCACGTCCGATGTAAGCTGTTCAATCCCGGTATGATCGAAGGACGCATCAACTTCCATAAGTGATTTCTTGATATTTGAGACGTTTTTCTCGATCTCATCTGTCACCTGCGGCATCTGTGCTTTGATCTGCTCCCGCATCTGTCCGATACTGGTGATGATGTCAGACCACATATCTTCCTCAAAACCAGTGATCTTCTTCGGATCGACTGGCTCAAGCCTGTCAATATCTGCCCGGTATGCTTTCACAGCATTCACAATCTCCCGGAATTGCTCCGTCGGGTCTGCCGTGCCGGAGAAGATATCCTTATATTTATCTGCCATCTCTTGATAAATGGAATCTAATTCAGTGCCGGATTTTGCTTTATCGGTCACAAATTTTCCGGCGGAAACTTTTCTCATACTGTCCCAGTCTTTGCCGAGATCAGTTTGTACGATGGAGGGGATTTTGATTTTAGAAAGATTCTGAAAATAATTATAGAAATCATCATAGATACCCATACGGGATTGTAAGACGTTCGCATTCGATTTGACCACTTCGCCAAGCTCATTAAAAAGCTGCATAAACCGTGGATTTTCCTGACCAGAGGACAACTCTCCAACTGATACCGTATATAACTGCTTGCAGGTATCTTTGATCTGACGCTGCGCGGACTTCGCCTTGATATTGAACTGATTGATAAGACTTGTTGCTAAAACATCTCCGATCTTCTTTCCGGATTCTGCTGTTGTCTTGCCGTTACCGATGTCCTTTAAGGATTTTACAATCTTCTCATCCAGATCCACCGGAAGAGTGATTTTAATTCCGGCTGCGTTGAGTCGGTCTTGAATTGTTTGGATATCTTTTTTTAGATTTGTTAAGGACTCATCAATATTAAGTCCTGCTGATAATATAATATTGGCACCTGCCATGTGTCTACTCCTTATATAGAAGAAACCGGAAGCATGACACTCCCGGCCGTTAATTGTTACTGTTGATTTTTAATGAATTTCACATCGAATGGATGATCCACCTTGTGCTTATAATCTTCAATTCCTTTTTCTATGAAGTGGGTTCCCGGCCTGTAACCAAAGTACGGAACATTTGCAAAACTGCCATGTGTCTGCCATCCTTCATTTAAAAGCATCGCCACATCGACATACTTGCCGTTTAATGATTGGTGAATCGCACCATCATCAAATAGAACAGAAATACAGATTGCCGCACCGGAGGTTCCTATTTTAAGGACTGGTGTCTGATCAATGTAGATGGAATTGTAAAGATTATAAGTACGTTTATAGATTTTGGGGGAATATGACTCGTAGACTTCATCGAGTCGATACATGATACAATCGGCAAGAATTGCCGCATGATGTTTTAATTCTTCTGAAACTGATTTGCCGCTACTCGTCTTGAGCTTCGACACATCCAGATTTTTAAGTGCTTGTCTAAGATCTGCCATAGGATTAAAACCATGTTGGATATACAGATGTATAACCGTATGGATTTCTGCGTCCATACTCATATCCGAATGATGGGTAATGCCAATTTACTGCTCTACTGGATTCTTTCTTCTCCTCTGGATCTTCTGACTCCACAGGTTCCAGTTTTTTTGACATTGCTTTTTCCAATTTTCTCAACAATTCAATTCCCGCGAATGCAGTATTGATATTTGCCTTATAATTTCCCATCATGTTATCAATACCGTTAGGATTATTAAGGAATGCTAACATTTCATTAAACGTACATTGTCCAAAGACTGCCAGCTCATCATCTGAAAATGCTTCTAATATCGCCAGCATTTGACTGTATGTGTATTTTCCTTCTGCTGCCTGTTCTGCTTCATTATTTGTGTTTGTAATATTGTCCATAAATTGTAAATCCTCCTAATTATTCTTTAGATATGATTCAAGACGTGCCGCAAGCTCCGGGTAAAGGTCAAACCTGCCGTTCTTGAATGCAGATAATGTAGATACATTGATATTGGTTTGCTTAGAGATATAACACTGCTTTTCTCGCTCAAGCCGTTTTTTATATTCATCTCGTAATTGTTCCGGTGTCATCATTTTTGTTTATTCCTTCCTTTTATAATTGTTTGTATACGCAATTTTCTTCGTAAAAAATAATAGAGTTCCGGTCATCGTCCTGCCGCCTAATGGGAGATAACATATAACACACATGTGGGTTGAACATGGTAGAGGTCGGCAGCAGGACAATAACAGAACTTGTAATTGAATGTGCATTTGGTACTATACGGCGGAGCGTTTGTTTGAGGACGCTGTGATCCGCCGGAAGAAACAACGTACTTGACTTACGGTTCGTTCAGTTCCCCTTCATAGTGCGATATTGATTGATGTCATAAAACGCCGGAAAAATAGGCTTCAAAGTCATCTCACTTTCTTATTTTTGTGACTTTTTCACAAATAAATCAACAAAATCTTGTTTATTATTATCATATAATATTGTCAGCATAGAATTACAAATTTTTCTATTTTCATCTAAGAGCGCATATGTAATCAAATATCTCAGCGTGTTTCTTTGAATTTTTGTATTCTTGAAGGACTCACAAGTGTCTGCAAATGCACTATCCATATCAGCAGCATATGTTGCGGAGTTCTTATCCAACTGCTTAATCTTATCATCGTACTCTTTTATTTTCCCAATAACCGCCTTATACTGCTTTCTATTGGCATCCACCGTACTTTTATTATAGGAATAGAATAAATACTCCGGCTTCGTCTTTTTGTTGCTTTCCTTATCTTCCCGGAGATCTACAACTCCATCTTCGATGATCTGATACAAAAGATCCATCGGACAGTTATACGCTTTGATCTGCTCTGATCTGATGTTCTTCTTTTTATCCTTCTTTTTCTGGTCCTTATATTTCTGAATCGCAGCATAAAAAACCGGGTACGGCTTTTCCTTCTTCATGCATGGCAGATTTCCGATCCGGTTAAGTTCGGTCTGGACATTGATGTCATAGGATCTTTTTGCCGAATCAATCGCCACCTGTGCCAGAACAGAGCAAATGATAAAAATATCTTCCAGACTTCTTGTCAAATCATCCTTTCCATGCTTCAAATGTCCTTTTTCCTCGAACCAGTAACTCAACGCCAACTGTGCAAGGTTAGAAGCATATCCTACATCTGTCTGTCCTCTGTGGATTGTATGATCCATCTCTGCAAAGCTGTCCATACTCATCGAATACTCACGCGATCCCTTTAATGGAACCTTGTTGATGATTGTCGGATATTCCATATATGCTTTTCTCGCAAGTTCCACAATATCCGGCTGAGATGTTGCATAGATGCTGTCGGAGTCTAAGTCTTGACTATTCAGTCTGTCCTGCACATCGGTTCCGATACCATTAATAACGATCACATTCTTACCAAGATCCGGGAAATACTTTCTCAGTGCCTCCGGGTAAACATTATGCAGGTGGACAATATTGTTAGGAGAATTGTGCGGTGACCGAAATCCTGCCAAATATTCACCTTCTGCAAAATGCTCTGTGTAACACTGGATCGCATCCTCTTCCAGATTGAAACATCCTTCCTGTCGCAGGTCGAAGGATTCCTTTTTCTTCTTGGTATTCAGTGTTACTGCTATCAATAATGCAATAGGGTTCCCACAGATAACCAGATTGTCTCCCATGTGGAATAGTTTGCCCTGTTGCAGTCGATCTTTCTTAAAATCACTGATCTTTCTTGCCCGCTGTTCCTTCCACCATTTCCAGTAGATCACATCCGGGTTATTTTTATACAGTGCCACCAATACGTTATTGATACTGTATCTGGCACTCCCGGTCGTTTTAAGGAAATCAATGTAAGCGTCGGCATCCGTTTTCAGCGCATTACAGTATTCTACACTCGGCTCTGCAATCCTCTGTAACGCCTCTTGGTCCGTCGTCAGAAGCGTATTGTTGATCTGGAACGAGGAACGCTGCACATCACCGTATTTACTGGCATGTTCCACTTTTACGATCTCAAATTCTTCGTCCTGCTTCTTCATCCATCTCTGCCAGTACCGGAATGCTCCTTCTTTCGTCCCATTCTTACTCATGATTTCCTTAAATTTCAGCCATTTCAAGGAATTATTCGTAACGATAACCTTAACATCTGTAACCTTCATCCTGCGTCCGAACATATCCTTCACCATCGCCGTCTCATATTCATCGCCATAATAGTCCTTGAACCATTCCTGCAGGTTTCCAACAAACAGACAGGACTTGAACATATGGCTACGACAGTACATAAAGCCGCCAATTCCTTCCGGCACAAGCGAACTGTCTACCAGTCCCATTCCATCCCACACAGTATTTTCTGCCTTAATGCTCTCGTCCTTGTAATCGACATAACAACATGATCTCTTTTTCACGTTCCCATCTGGATCTCTTGATTGCTTCATTGGGATCTCTTCCTCAATATCAAGTTCCTCTAAGCTCTGGAAATCCTCCTTGGCGATGTAAGTATAGTTTGGATGCTTCTCCAACTTTTTCTTATAAACCGTATATTCATGTCCATTCAAGATCTTTTCCAACTCCGGCCAGTCCTTTTCCCAACACTCTTCTTTATCAACCTTGACAGCGCACACCGGACGATCACTCTGTGTCTTCATATCCTCGACCACGAACATATTATCAATAGGTAAGTTTACGAATCCTTGTGCTGTTGCTGTAATCAGCGGCGCATATGCACTCAGTTCCACAATCTTCGCCCCGTTGTCCGGCATCTTGTCCCATAGTCCCATTGTCATAAACTCCCGGTACTTCTTCAAAAGTTCATTCTTGACAAAGACACACTGCCCTTCTTTTGCTTTACCAGTGCTGCGATAGAGCATATTGTAGGTGATCTTCTTATCCTTGCCCGGAATCGGCTGACCTTCCTTATTATATGTACGCCAGATGATCTCCACGCCGTCCTTATATGCATCTGATCGAAGCTGTTTTGTATATATACTCTCGTCCTTATGTTTATCAACTGTCGCATCGGCTTTCTTTTTCTTATCTGGCTTTTTCCCGGTGGACTCCTTCTCTTTCTTAGCCGCTTCTCTCTCCGCTTTTCTTCTTTCCTGTTCCGCCTTGGTAACTGGATCAATTACTGCATAATCAAACTTCATCATCACCAGATCATCTGATGTGTTCCTGCGGTTAGTATGGACTCCATGTTTCCGCGCGAATTTAGAAAATAGACTATCGTTGATCGTAGCTTTTCCGAAATACAATACCTTGTTCTCTCCCGCTACCGCATGGTTGACCTCGTAAAGCTGTGCGGCCTGTACGCTTCTGATCTTGAAGCCGAACCTTTCCTCCGAGTTCTTTCTTGATTCTTCTGTTGCTTTAATATTTATGGCAAATGCGCCCCTTTCCTATTTGATATATTGTTGTTCTCTTTTTTGTGGGGAATTTATATAAAAAAATCAGCCACCGTTTTATTGATGGCTGAGTAAATCTTATGATATAGATAATTTAAACCATATATTAGTTACGTTTAATAACTGATTATACTGTTTAAAAAGTTCGACATATTTAGGAACAATACCAAACGTATTACAAATTGACCAAATAATATTTATACCTATAAATACAGCTGCTATGATTCCAACTATGTCTATATACTTGCCAAATTTTCTTAGATTATCCGCTTTAATCATCTTCCAAAAAACAGCTAATAGAATAGCTGTTATAAGTCCTACAATAGCTCCAATTACTGACGCGCAAACTTCATTTTTAATATCAGCACATGCATTATGCTTAATATTATTTAAAATCTCTATAATTTCATTTTCTGCTTGTTCTGTTTCCATCTGTTGATAACTATCCAGACTTTTTTGAGTAATCGTAATTTTCTTTTCTGAATAAACATTTTCGAATATCATTGCGAAAACATTTACACCAATAATAATTGATAGAATAGATAACCATATTATAAACCGTATCTTGCCATTATCTTCTTCCATTTTGACACCTCATTTCTATATTAAATATAACAAATTTCCATCAATAAATCTATATGCAATTTCCAATGTGCGGAAGTCCATCTATATTCCCCATACCGCTTTTAATTCGTTCACATGTTGCATCATTTCGGCATCCCCTGTCTTACCATTATCCGGATGATATTCATTCGCCAATGTGCGATAAAACTTCCGGCAAACATTCTTATCAAGACCAACTGGAATGCATTTCTTCATTCTGTTCATCTCATAATCTAACTGCTGTGCCGTTTTCATTCTCTTATCATTTGCTTCCATCTCAAGTCTCACATTCTCGTCATGTGCCTGTTTCCAAATCATGCGAAAATCATCATGATATTTCTTCGGAATCTCCTCGCGTGAGCCGTTTACCGTCGTTTTCATGTATGTATTTGGCAATTCACTATGAGAAACATGGTACTCTCCCAGAACCTCTGTTAAGCCGTCATAATCAATGTAAATCTGACATTTCCACCATGCAGGAAATAAATCTTGTCCCTCTTTTATCCAGTTATATTTCACCGGGCATTTTACATCCAGTGCTTTAAAGAGATCACCGCGTTTCTTCACAGTATTACTTCTTTCTGTCTGCAAGGATTCAATGTTTTTGTCTAAGGATACAAGTTTCTGATCCAATTCTGCAATCTGCTGTTTTGGCGCTACATCAGAGAAAATTTTTTCCTCCATAATTTTAATTTTTTTGTCGATAGTGTCTTTTGCCGCCAATAGAATATTCTCTATCTCATTAAAGTTTTCTCTTGAAAATTTCTCAAAATCAATATTCCTGAAAATGTAATTAAAAATAGAACACATTGATTCGTCTACCAAAGCTGCAACGCTAACAATTTCTTTCTCATTGGATAACTGCGTTATATCAATCGTTCCGGATTTCATCTGGCGGGCAATATCGTTCATAATCTTATTCTCTTTCGAATCTTCCGGCAGAAGAATAACTCCATTTTCAACTTGTGGCTTTGTCTCTGGTTTTGTAGTATTATTCTCTTTTTCAACCGGCTTCTCCACCACCTCATCTACCTTCGGCTTGTTCTTATTCTGCAACTCCTTGTAACCGGCGGTGATAGATGTTTTGCCTGAAAGCACACGTTGTTTTAACTCGTCGTTGTCCGAATTTAGAATTTTTGCGCCCATACGATAAGTTTCTTTACCTACGCCCGCAATATTTGCAAGTTCTTGTGTTGTGTCGATAGGTTTCTGTTCCATATTTACCAAATTTGGTAAAGTTGGATTTGCTCTATTTTTATTTGATTCTGAAACAGCTTTTGATAAATTCTCCTTCGCCTGCTTTTCATAAACAGGTCTATACTTCTCTGCTACCAAAATCCTCTGAATCGGTGTCAGGTTTCTTCTCCCCAACTGTATATCAAGCATCCAGCGCATGACTTCTTCCTTTGTCTCATATGCGAGGGTTCCGATTGTATAATCAATGTTATGCTTTCGGCAAATCGAATACCGATTATGACCATCTACGATGAAACCGCGCCATTCCATAATCGGAAAATTGCGGTCGAAACCGTTGTCTACAATGTTCTTTTCGAGCTGCTTATACTCATCATCCGCGAGGGGCGGTAACAGGTCTCTCAGCTCTGGATCAATTTTCAGTTCTTTCATGGGTTGTTGTCTCTCCTTTGAAAACGTAAATATTTTGTCAAAAGTCGTATTTGCCAACTTTAGAATTTTTCTCTTATCTATATCGAAAAGTGATAAAATCACTCTCCAACACACCGCAAACCACAGGAAATCAAGGCTTTGAATTTCTGGTGTCTTAATAGTAGGGGGCTTTTTTGCGATAACGTCACGAAACGTCACTTCATATATTCACTTCATCATCCACTGGGAAATCACAATAAGATCATACCGTTTATAGTATAAATACCGTTTTTGTTCTCAAAAGGCAAGGTGAAATAAACAAATCGTCATTATTTACGTAGCCACCGGTTTTGCGAATCGTAGGTAAAATGTCAGTAGTAATCCAACGCTTGAATTTCTTTGCATTAGGCAATTTACTGGATAAAATTAAGCTATAAAGACCAGATTCATTGATGATAATGGTCTCTTTATTTTGATTCCCATCAAAAATCATCGATTTACGTCTGTCCTCTTCATCTATGTGGCGGTTAATATCTCGACTACCGTTTCGGTACTCAAGAATATCTGCAATATCTTTTCCTACAAACCACGGTTCACCATCGATCATTAGTGTTCTAATTTCACCAAATTCTTCATTTTTAAAAATTTCTAATTCTTGCATAAAATGTACCCTTTCTTACACCGAGGCAAACAGGATTTTGCAAAATTTTTCTTGCATTATAGAAAGTGCGTTTAAGCCCGTAAAATACGGGAAAATCCGGAAAATTCTTAGGGAAAAATCATACCAGGGATTTGCATTATAGGAAGTCCGGAAACACCTTAAAAACAAGGCATTTCCGGGAATTTTATAGGGAAAATTCATACCTATGTATAGAATGTATTATATACCGACAGGTATCTTAGATGATCTATCTTGAACAGTTTAACAAAGGAAGCGTAGCGGACACGTGGAGATGAACTTGTTCATCGACACACCCATGCGAGCGCAGGAACAAGCGAGTATGGGAAGAACGCCGTAGGCCAATATAATGTTCATCTTCACATTACGATCATTCACCTTTACATTCATGCACATCGCCTTCAGATCAATATCCTCGTCTTGCAGACAGCTTAAGGGATAGGATTGCATCTTTAGTCCGCCATGCGCAAAGGGCGCGCATGTCATCCTAAAGCTACAATCTCGCAATCATGAACCATTTCCGCTCCGAGTGCAAAGGGCGCACTCGTATCGAAAAAGCTTCATAATTGCATAATAAACCAAACGCTTTTCTATTTTGGGGGAAGATCCACACTTCACTATATATATAGTGGGATGTGAATTTTCCCCCAAGAATATCATTCTAAGTCATTCTATGTCAGTTCTCCTGTTGGCTCCATTGTCGGGGACAATGAATCCTCAAACCGTCTTTGCTCACAAATCCAGTTTACAATTAAGAATGAAAATGTCATTCTGAAAAATTGAACGTTTATAATGGGAAATAATAGAGTGTTTATCTTTGGAAATATAAACGTTCAATTTTTATTTATCGAATGTAAAGAACTCATCCAAATAGGAATTGCTTTCAATGAACTCCTCTTTCGAGAATGCTCTATCCTTATGACCAATCTTTATTAGCTCATTTGTAAGAATGTTCTGTGCGCTTAAATATGTATCTGGCGGATTCCATAGTTTACTTTTGTTTACTTCCATTTGTGGCTTTTCCCCCCAATATTCACCAATCAGATTCTTTAAATATTGTTGGTACTCTGCCTTCTTTTTATCAAATATATTTTGCGCATTAACATTCAAACAATCGACTACTTTATTGTTCAAAAGTTCTTTCTGTAACTTAATCTCTAATTCCGGCAAAGCTTCTCTAACTCCGTTTGGAGTATAAATTACTTTAACCTGTTTGAAGTAATGATCCCATCCATAGTTTTCATTTAGCAGCTCATTTACTTTTCCATAAAATTCTGCTTGTTTGAATTTAGCGAATATTTGAATCATCTTCTCACACTTCATTAGATCATGAAGTACATATCTTTCCATTTCGAGAATTTGCTTCTTTTGGTTATCTGTAGCCTCAAAATACTCTCCATCATTATCTACAATAACTGTCTGGATTTCATAGGTAATCAGCCTTCTGTTTCTTAAGCTATTTAATGCAGAAAACAATATTTGCTCCAACTTTTTATTGCATCTCTGATAAAAATGCTTTACTTCCCATGATGTAACAGCATAATCCAATTTCTTTAATTCTGTTTCTGATGTTCTTCCATATTTATGGTTTATTATTCCAAGCATTTCCCACCAAATTCTTTTAGTAAAAGTACGCTTATATCCCTCTTGCTGCGAAAGAAACTGTAATAGAATCACTTCAATACACTGAACATAAATGGAATTATTTCCTAATTTACGTTTATCTTCTTTGGTCAATGGCGTATCATATATATCCGAAATAATGAATTTCTGCCCCGATTTTTCCCAATCGAAATAACATTTAAAATCTTCAAGCTGGTATTTTTTTGAATTACCTTCTTTTACTTCTTCACATAGTAACTTGCACAGCTCTTTATAATTTTTTATTGTCATTCCAATAGCAAGATTGCTTGTATCAATAGTATGCTTTGTCTCTACAACATCACATTCAATTTCCGGCTCTTTCAGCTCTTGTATTGACTCTAAAACCACCATACAGAAGTTCTTTTCTGAATCAAATATTTCCTGTTTATCCAAAGTGATAGCAAGCGTTCCAGCGGTAATTGAATCTATATAATATGGTAAATTTGAGAACATCTCGTTAAAGGTCTCATAGTCCAGTTCATCGTCTTTATGTTCTGGGGTCCTTACAATAAAGTCCATAATTTTAGGAAATAGAATCTTAATCCGATCTCTCATTTCTTCTACTTCCATATCTTCTATAGTCGTAACTTTTTCCGTTGGAATCTGCGACGGAAAGTCAACATTACTGACTTTATAAAAGAAGCGTTCCAATAATGCGGCAGTCTGATTTGTTTGAGAAATGTCGATGGTATCTAAATATGTTTTTCTATTGTCTGTATTCATTTATTGATCCTCTTTTCTGTGTTTTTTTATCATTGCTACTGCCGTTTTCCAATTAAGGAACATAGTCATATCCAATGCGTTAATTCTTTCAAAAATATTTATACTGTCTGAATCATTCTCAAGATATACTCCTATCGGATTTACATTACTGTCGGCAGCTTCAAACTTGAATAATCCTCTTAGAGGAATCTCATTTATGCAGGTCGCATACTTTTTTCATAGTTAGCGACAAACGCATCTACTGTCACGCCGCATTTCTTAAATTTCTTGTATACTTGCGGAAAATAAATCGTAGAGATATAAATTCCTGTTTGATTGATGAAATCCCCTCTCGAAATAAAGTCCTCAAATAATAGTTCCGATTGAAAACTATCAAATCCCTCTTCGTAACTTCCGATCAATGGTGTTCTGTTCTTGTTCATGATCTATTCCCCCAATTTTAATTTTTTCTGGTACTGTATATTTCTCCGTTTTGATTGCTTCTGAATGAAAAAACATCACGATGAAAGTCCTGCTGCCACTTCTACATCTTCTGCCATCACTTTTGTTCTAACCACATCCGGAATGTCCGGAAAACCGGAAACTGCATCGAATTTAGGATATAATCTCAAAATTTCTGCGTTTTGGTCCGATAAAGCTACCATCTCTGTAATACTTAGTTTCCTTGTTGATGTGTAACTGGTGACCAGAATCATACTCTTGATTGTTTAAATCACGCCTGTTACTGTGTTTTGCATCATAAAATCTGCTCCTTTTCGAAGAATTTTTATTTTTGTGAAAGGAATTTCTACTTTCACACTTTGTTGTTCTCCTTTTTGAGCGCAGTTTTTCTAAAAAAATTTCGTTTTGAACGCAAAAAAGCACCATAAATGGATTTTTTCATCCAAATACAGTGCTTTTCCAGCATTCTATGTAATACTTATTTATATGTATGACCTATATCTTCTATGTATGACTTAGCTGGCGTTGTAATATATGTAATACAGAGTCATCAATTTATCTATGTATTACAGATATTTTATCTTTACTATGGTAATACCTACTACATCGGTGTATTGCACATAATTTCACACAATACATTTTCTAAACTTTTACGAACGGCTTCTTCAAACTCTTTTCCACGCTTCTCAGATAACCTCTCATCCGCAAATTTGTTTACGATCCATTTATCCATAATGCATGACTCTTCTTCTAACGCTGTGTCAATGTCCTCATACAGAAATTCGGCATATATTCTCATAATAGTATCGTAGCGCTCTTGATCGCCACCTAACATCTCTTCTAATTTGTCACGTTCTTCTGAGCTGATATGCGCCGCACCTTCTTCTATTAAAACCTCTTCAAACGATGTTGCCGCCTTTGTACTCTCACCGTTCTCAAAAAAGGCGCTTACCAATTTTTTGATGAATGAATTGGTCGATTGCCCGGTTCTTTCCAAATACGCCGCCATGCGCTCGTAGTCTGCCATATCAGCCGGTGTATACTTGACCGACACCATCTTTGTTTTCTGATCGTATTTCTTCTGGTAACACTTCTGTGCTTCTGAAACCTTTCCCATAATACCCCTCCGCTCTATGTAATACATAGTTTATCATAATAGTTCTGTTTTTGCAAGGAATTTTGGGTATAAAAATAGCACCTCACATTTCTGTAAGATGCTATCCAAACTGTACTATTAGTTGTCTACTTCTATCTGGATTCCACCTTTTTTAATGACCAGCTTACAATTCCCCTCGTTAAAGAATTTCATAAGTGCTTCTATAACAATATTGGCCTTTAAACCATACTCTTCGCAAGTTGCTTGAAAATTCGCAAGTGTTTCTTCATCATATGTAGAGCTGAACTGTTTTTTCGCCATTATTATTACCTCATTCCCTATTTATTTAATTCTTTCAAACGTGCTTGTAGCTCTGCAATCTGTTTTTCAAGAGCGATCTTTTCAGCATTTTGTGATTCATATTCTTCTTTTGAAATGTATTCCATAATATCACCTGGTTGCACATCTAAAAACGCACACACCTTATCAATAGAATCCGTATTAAGCCCTTTATCTGTTGAAAATTTGAATGGCGTATTTGCTGCAAGTCCCGCTCCTCTCAAATCAATCCAGCTCATTCCTCGTTCCTTTAAAAGTTGCCCTAATTTTCTATACAGAATCATGATATTCTCGTTCTCACTTCCCTCGAATTTTCCTTATTTACTTTTATTTTCCAACTCTGTAAGTTCTTTTTGTAATGCTTCGATTTGACGTTGCAGTTCTATTTTCTTCAGATCATCTTCATTTTCGACCCACTCCATGATATCACCGGGCTGACATTTTAGCTCAGTACAAATTTTGTCTATTACGGACAGTGCAACATATTGGTTTTTCCCGAAATTAGACATTGTGGATGGTGAAATTTTTAATTTTTTTTGTAATTCCGTTTTACTTATTCCCTTTTCTTCAAGTAATCTATTGAACTTGTTATATACTATCATCTTCCCACCCCTTCTCTTACATCATATTATAGCAAAACCGGACATTTTTGTATATAACCACATAACACGCAAAAGGCAGGTTCCGTATTCCGGTTCCTGCCCTTCTAACTGCACATTATTCTTTTGTACTTGTTGTCATTCCTCTGTCAATCCTATTGATTGCGTTCTGGATGACCTCTTTTGCCTTTTCTACATTGTCAGTTTCAAGCAACGCAAGAATACTGTCAAGTAGAATGCACAACTCCTGATTCTGCATATCCATCCTTTCCACCGTCCTTTCCTTATATGAATAGTATAACGGTTTTTTCGTGTGTTTACAAGTTCCGTTTCGCTACTGCTCATCGGTTACGGACTTTCACCGTAAGACGGTTATGCACAACGCATTTCCGCCATTTTATTCGCTTCTGAAAAGTCAAGCGTTCCCCCTTTTCAAGAAAACGCACCCACAAGAACCTGACCTCTTCCCAGTCAATCTCAGTTTGTGCGTATTGCCTCATGATAAGAGATAGAACCACCTCGTCATTTTCATTTTTCTTGTGTCCCATACCTACATAATCGGCATAGATGTTTTTACACATTTTCTCAATCTGTATCATATTCATGGTATCCCTCCTATTACACACGGACTTGTGACCGTTTCTGGATTTTCCGGAAGTGCATTACTGCGCACGCATAAAGCTATTCTTAAATGTGGTTTTGCCCGGATTCCGTTGGCGAATTTTGGGCATAAAAATAGCACCCTGGCTGAGTTGCTGGGTGCTTGTGGTGTGGTGCTATTTAGTTTCAATCATGATTCCATTTTTTTCAACGACAATTTTACAATCTCCCTTTAAAAAAAATCGCATTAGTGCCTCCATTACGGTATTTGCCTTCATGCCGTATTGATCACACATTTCTTGGAACTCTTTTAATGTCGCTTCGTCAAAAGTAGTCCCCCACTGTTTTTTTGCCATAAGAATCCTCTCTTTCATTTATCTGATATATAGATACTAACATTGTTTTAACTTGTTGTCAATTAGTTCACACTACAAAAGGCAGAATATTTTAATTCTGCCTTTAAACTATGAGCTAACAATACGACACATTGCTATCTGAAAACCGTAAACCGGTTTTGCATAACGATACACTCTGATTTCGCTTATATGTCGTAGTTACATCATACGCAGGACGATGGAACATTTTCCGCATGGAATCAGTAAGACCCCAACGAGTCTCTGAAAAATCGTTCTGATTTTCCATTACTTCCTGCATTGCCATTTTTTTAGCTTTGGCATGTTTTGCCGCCATACTTCTGTTCATAAATCATACCTCTCTTTTTCTAATAATGCGTACTATAAAAGGCAGGAACTTATGTCCTGCCTTCTGAGTGCGTACTATTTAGTTTAGTCCTGTAAACTTGCTTCGATTCTTGTGATGTTGTCCTGAAACTTTTTCTTGAGTTTGTCCGTGTTACCTTCTTCTAACAACTCAAGATATTCTTTGTACATGATAAGTTCTTTCCTTAAATTATCTTTAAACTGAAGATCCGTCATCATCTCATCCATGTTCTCACCACTTTCTTCCGTCAACTCATCCATAAATTCCCTTACGGCCTGTTCCTTTGGCACGAACTCAATGCGCAACGTCTTTCCCATACCATCCGCCAATTTTTTCAGATCCTTAAGCTTTACACTGTCTATATCATCCGCCACGATTCGCTGAAGCTTTTTCTTCTTGAAACCAAGTAGTTTCGCTTTTTCTTTGAATGTAAGATCCTTCCGGAATCCGGCAAAGGTACGCATGATCTTTTCATCCGGCTGCATCTTAATATACAGATCCCGGAACTTTGGGTTCTCTTCACAGGTTTTTCTAATGTACTCGCTTACGTTAAATACTTCGAATGGCATATCTTTCCTCTTACTCCACTATGATCTCCAAGTCATTATAGATCCCGGCCTTTACTGCGTCACCGAACGCATATTCCGTCATTGTATCATCAGCAAAATTATAAACGATGATCCTGTTCTTTTCCGGATCAACAATCCAGTATTCTCTCACTCCTGCAGAACGATACTTGAACAGCTTAATCATGTAGTCCATGCGGCGAGATCCCGGAGAAACAATTTCAATAATCCAGTCTGGTGCGCCGTGACATCCATCATCATCTATCTTGTCTGGATCACAGATAACTGAGATGTCCGGCTCCACATAGTTCTTCTCATCGTTCAAGAACACAGCGAACGGTGCAAGTAAAATCTGGCATTTCCCCTTATTCCCGTCAATATAGTCTGCGATCTTACGGGCCAGTGAGAACGCAAGCATCTGATGTCTTGTTGTCGGCGGTGCCATCATGTAAATGTTCCCGTCAATCAGCTCCGCTCTCTGTCCGTCTGGAAGGGCATATATATCTTTAATGGTATAGCTTCCTTGCGTCACAGCGAAATTCCTTTGTCAGTTAGATAATTTCCAATACTTTCTATCACATACGCGGCAGTATTATATTGTTCCTCTGCCTGATCTTTTGAAGCAATATAGAAATCATCGTAATCGCTTTTCTCTCTCAACTGTTTCAACATTCCCAAACGTCTGCCTAACTCCCGCGGGAATATGTTACTTGCTACATATTCTTTATTGAAGTATGCCACAACATCTTTGTGCCGCTTAAAATCAATAGTTCCTAATGCAAGTACCGCTTTTATGGCGTAAAATGCAGCATAGTATGAGCGGTTAATGGAATCTTTGTACCATCCTTCTTTCAGACAGTGTTCGGCTACCTTCAAGCTATTTTGGGCTTCTTGTATTCTGTATTTGCTTAATTCTTCCTGCCGATTATCCATTTAAGACCACACCTTCCCTCTGCACATTGTTGTAAAACGGTAATGCTCCAAGCCAATAATTGAACTGCGCCTCGTTCTTTATAACAACGCTGATGTCCACGCCATAGTCCATGAGAAAGTCAAACGCCAGATCATAAATTTTTTCTTCAATACGTTCTATTTCTTTATCTGTAAGTGTTGTCAAAATCATGAGATCAATATCCGAGTTTTCCGTATAATCTCCCCGCGCATAAGATCCGTACAAAATTATTTTCCTTAAACTCTTGCCGAGGATTTTTCTTACTTCTTCCGAAAAATCTATAAGAATATCGCGTGTTACTGCTGGCATAGAATCACCTCTTTATAATAAACATTGTCCTGCTGCTGAATATCTACCTATATTATACATGACATGGCACATGATTACAAGGATTCCGTTTGGTGGATCGCATTTTTATTGAACGTATGTTCTTTTTGTGGTATACTGGGTATGTATAATTGAACAGAAATGCAGGATGTGATTTTCCGATTATCAGATGCCCTCTATTACAAAAGGAGGGTGATGCCCTATGAACACAATGGAAGTTCTCACTTTATTGTTAGTAGTTTTCGCGGCTCTGTCGTACTTAGACAATCATTTTGATAAAAGAAAATAAACATCCCGTACCGACCAAAGTGTAGGATGTTTATTTCTTGTAAATAACCATATTATACTGAGGGCAAATCGGATTTTGCATCCGATTCACTTTCTAAGTAGATTATACAATAGGGCGTTTGAGAAATCAAGCGTCCTTTTTATTTGACTGTTATTTCTCTTTGCAGAAAAAGCCATGACCTTCCGGCCACAGCTCTTCCGCATCAATCAATCAAACAATACTCTTAAGGTGGTATTACCTCTATATCAAGGGCGATTGCCCGTGATAAGCTTATTTAGCTTTCTGCCTTTTTTATCTGCTCCGCAATGACATATTTAGAGCCGTTTTCCACTATAGCATCTTTATCTATAAATGCAAGCTCCATTTTCAGAAATGCTGCAATCTTCGCCAGTTCATCCGGTGAGAACGTATTTCTCTGAACCTTATTACTAAAATTCTGTTTGCTAATTCCAAGACACTCCGCCATTTCAAGCTGAGTCACTTTTTTTTCTTCGGAGATGCCTTTGAATGTTTCCTTCAATGCCACCATCTTGTCCTCACTTTCGCCATCATTAAATGGTGTAGCTACGTTTTCATGTAGTCGACCACCTTTTTTAGTGATAGTATACCAATTTTCTGTTTAAGATTCAACAGTACCGGAAGGATTTTTCCTTCCAGTACCATTTACCTCAGATTCCCTTTACGGCCCACGCCGCAATCATCCATCTCAGCGATTTCCGGCTTCTCTTCCGAATCTGATACTCAAACGACTCCTTAACCCAGTCTGCATATTCTTCCGGCAGCAACTTATCTTTTACGCGATTGCATATTTGACACGCACACTGCAAGTTTGCAATCTCATCCCTTCCGCCCATAGCAAGCGAAACCACATGATCTATGGTCATTTCCGGCAGCGGGATCTTCCTTCCGCACAGCTCACAACGTCCTTCTGCCTTTTCATATATGTACTGACGTATCTGCGATCCGTGATTTGAACGGTTTTTCACAATAAGCATACCATTTTTGTATTTATATTGTTTCTGAGTGTTTACATCTTCAATCGTATATTTTGAATGTTTTACCTTTGGAATAGTTTCCATAAAAACCACTACCTGTTCTGCCGAAGCAAATTCTGTTGCCTCTTCTCCAGCCTCAATACGATGATACTGTCCATCTAATTCCACTTTAATATATTTGTTAGCCTTAATAATCATAAATCCCATTTCCTTATTCCTCCCGTTTCGCTTTACTGCATGTAAACCATGTCGTATATCTTTAAAATTGCTCTGCGGCTGTCTGCATAGTTTTTATTGTTACGGATGATTTCCCTAACGTCCCTCCGATCCAGCAGACAAAAATCGCTTGCTAAAATCTCAAGTTCCCGTTTCTCTCCTCTTTTAACTCCCATGGTCTTATTCCTCCGTTTCTGTATCAATTCTAAAATGTTCTCGTTCACACTGATCCAAACGCAGTTCTCCGTTAATAAAGTCCAGAAATGCATCTGCATCCGTTTCCCTTAGTTCCGCAAACGTTCTGATTGCTATATCTTCCAGACGATTTCTGTTGATGTATTCCGGTTCTGTTTGCCTACGGTATTCATCTAAGGCTTCTTGCAACGCTTCCGGCTCATAATACGGAACACACTGGAAATACCGCTTGTTCCAATCTGCCTTATCATCAAAACGATTTGCAACGATGTAATGGTGTTCGTCCTCATTTTTGATATCCAAGAGAACGACTTTCCGTTTCTCATCATGCAGCAGGACCATAAAATTCATTTCGCTTATTCCTCCGTTATCATTTCTTTGATGGTTCCGACATTTTCAATCAACATATTTACGATCTGTGACAGCATGTGCATGTATGCCGTCATATTTTCGCTTGTGATGCTGTCCGGCTCTGCGTCTGCTACCAGTACCGCAACATATAAGCCTTTTAATGTCTCCTCGATCTCATCCAGAATGTCATATACCTCTGCTGTTGGTTTCTTCATGTGATTTCCCCTCTCTTTCGCTTAGTATTCCATCCAACAGATAACAGGATATCCCATTGGTTTCTTTCTGCTGAATACATACCGGAGATTTACATCGAGGTTCACAAGATCATCTGCCTTGAGCGATGTCAAATTTCCATCTGTATCCGCTTCACCTGCGATAATAAGATTCCCTACCAACATAGGCTGAAGCTTTCCATCAAGGGCTGATACAATCGGCTCATTCGTGAAAAGTCCTTCATCATCACAGATAATTTCATACCGCTTGTTACCTATTTTTCGGTTTACAATGTCCACTGTCGTACATCCGATCAATCTGTAATAGTCCTGCAAACCGGACACATTCACAATTTTTACAGTGCTTCTCTGCACATCAATAAGTAATCCTGTCATCTTCCTGTGCCTTCCTTTATTATTGGTAACGGTTACCACCTTCCCGTTTTGGGAAGATGGCATCCTTATATTGTTACTGATTCTTCTTTAAAAGCTTTTCATCATCAAACCATTTTGTTCCTGCTCCCGTGTAGTGTATCGGCGGCTGTGTGATAATGCTTCGACCTACCTGCACCACCTCATGATTTTTTGTAACAACTGCGAACTGTACTGTCTGCTTGTCCATGACTTATCTCCTCCTCAACCTGTAATAGATCTAATGGCGTTTAACCTGTCCAGTGCATCCCGTCTCTCCTGCCGTTCTTTGTTGAGTAGCTGGCACAGGTGCGCTTCTCGGTCATTCGCCCACTTGTCAAGATCGTTATAGGACTGCTGTAACTTTTTAAGCTCCTGTTGTAAAGCATAGATCTTTTTCACACGTTCCCGGCTCAGTCTTTGGATTCCGCCATCTCTCAGCCACTTGCGACAAAAGGCGTCTTTATCACCGGGGAAATTGTAGTATTCCTGTTCGATTGCATCGTACTCCTCGCATGTAGGTTCAAACTTTGTACGTTTGATAAATTCTGACATCATCATTTAGAAATTCCCCCTCAATACTTCCTGTAACATTCTGATTCCGTAGCCGCCTACCATAAGACAAGCACAAGCAATAATCTGATCCATGGTTTCCTCCTGTTGCCCTCGTAACCTCCGGGGCGGGTGCTGGGTTATAACTGAAACGCTAATGCCGCATCATTTTCTGATGCTCCCTGTGCTATGCAGGTGTTGTATCGGATTAGTTGACGTTCTTCTTTGATTTCACGAATGCGCTTCAAGGTCTGCCAACTGACTAATGCACCAACACAGTATGCTTCTCCCATGAGATGTTCCATCTCTTCTAAACGGTCATACAATGCATTCCATTGATCTTCCGTGTAGGTGTGTGCAGGTGCTTCGTTCATGTCGATTTCTTGACATTTAAGCTTGTCATACATGGAAAGCAGGTTGAAATGCTCGCTTGCACTTACTCTATATTTCTTCATTGTCTCGTCTCCTCTCTACTCTGTAACAACTTCGAATACACCGGATCGGATCATATCCAGAAACCAGATAGAAAACACTGGGTATTCCTTCTTATCTGCAAGATCCCTGTAAACCTCATGCATCTGCTGTTCGGTAAATTTCCTGCCCTGTAACGGCTCTTCGTAGGTGATATACTTCTTCATGGTGTGCGCTCCTCTTCTATGTGGTGCGGTTCGGGGATTTCTCCCCGTTCCGCTATGTATTCTTATTTAACGTATAATCTACGATACTGGCTGATTCTCTGGTACTCTGCAAGGCTTCCCAGATCTTCCTCAAGCCGCTTGCTATCCAGTGTCCGGCGTTCACAGGTGCTAACCTTTACAGTGAAGTTGGAACCTGTCTCACTGAGCTTCTGGTTGCTGTCCAGATAGTCGATCATGTCACGTTCAAGGGCTTTTAACTGTTCTTCCAGATCTTCCTTTAATGCTTTAAGGCTTCTGTAATCGGCTACAACATTTTCTAACTGATTCATTGTTCTACACATATTGAATACCTCCTGTATGATTGTTTGATTGATGTTATGTGGTTGATTGGAAGAACGCCGCTTCATTCATCTTCCTGTCTATTGTAGTTATGCTGTGTGTCAACCACTCACAGGTATATGGAATTGAAGTTCTGAGGTTTTCGACCTCTTCGGCGTTGCTCTGTATCAACCTTGTGGCTTTATTGTACACGATTATGTGTACTTAGTCTATTCGTAGAACGCACAAATATACACGTTTTCGTGTACTGTATCTTTGTGTAATTTGTACACGTATTAGTGAACTTGTATATTTTTAGTACATTTTATTGTGTACTATTCACATTGTATTGGTACACGTTTTCGTGTATTATTAAGGTGCCAATCAAATAAAGATTCTTTTGAGGAGGTATTCAAGATGAGTAAAAACGTATATGAAATGGTAACAGAAAGAGTTATTGCAGAATTAGAAAAAGGAATCGTTCCGTGGGAAAAGCCGTGGACATCAGGGAACCCATCCGGAGCATTCAACAGAATAAGTAAGAAACCTTATTCATTATTAAATCAGATTCTACTCGGAAAAGACGGCGAGTGGATGACATTCAAACAGGTGCAGGATCTTGGCGGACACGTCAAAAAAGGTGAAAAGGCAAGCTTCGTTGTGTTCTGGAAGATGCAGAAGGTAACAGAAATAAATGAAGATGGGGAAACGGAAGTCAAACAGATACCGTTGCTGAGATATTACAATGTATTTCATATCAGCCAGACGGAAGGAATCGAACCATTACATAAAGAAGATTTGAAGGAAGTTGAACCGATAGAAGCGGCTGAGAAGGTGTTACACGATTACATCAGTAGAGAAGGAATAACACTTGAATCTTCAATCAGTAATGAAGCTTATTACTCTCCAATGCGTGACCTTATCCATCTTCCGGTGATCGGACAATTTCAGAGAGTCGAGGAATATTACAGTACCGCATATCATGAATCAGTTCATAGTACAATGAAAAAATCCAGATGTGACCGGGAACAGGAACGCAAGGGAAAGTTAGTTGCATTCGGTTCTGAGGAATACAGCAAAGAGGAACTTGTTGCAGAACTTGGAAGTGCTTCGATCATGAACAGACTTGGACTTGAAACGGTTCACAGCTTCCGCAATTCTGCCGCATATATTCAGAGTTGGATTAAGGCATTAAAGAACGATCCGAAGATGATTGTAAGTGCAGGAAGTAAGGCAGAAAAAGCCGTGAAATATATCTTCGGTGAAACCGATCCGGAAGCGGACGCAGAATAAGAACAGAAAATCGAACAGCGTAAAAAAAGGACTATGGGAAAAACTCATAGTCCTTTTTGTATGATCTGATATGATAATATCCGGGTGATTCCGGCGATATGTTGGTGCTATGTCGGAACGCTGTCCGGTGCTGATCTGGTGGAACGTATACCCCGGGTATTAAAAACCATTTGATCGAATGTTATTTTCCGGTGAGGTATAAGGTGATTCATTCACACACCAGCTGCAAAATTCACGCTCCGATCCGAAGATCACCTGCGGTACGCTGCTATGAATCTCACCTGAGAATAGCTCCGCCAGAGGGGGAGGGGGTACATTCAACTTCACAGATCTAAGTACCTAACAGCAGCAGGTATAGGGCGCAAAATTGCGCTGTTTCTTTACCGTGAAAGAAGCAATACAGCCGCCACAATAAAAAGTAAAATTAAAGCAATCAATTCATTCCAGACACCAATAATGCTTAATATGACCACAGCAATCAGCCAGAGGCAGCCTGTGTTGCCGCCTCCGCTGCCGCCGCCACGATAACCGTAACGTCGTTCGTCGCAGTCACAGCCGCCTGGGCCTGTACAATCTGAATAATGGTGTCCACTATTATCATATGACATTGGATCAGCTCCTCTCTTATCGTCTGTAAATCGCATTTACACCATACTTTGTATATTCGCCAATTCTATAATTTTCAACGAACTCTCGATCTGTCTCCCATTTTGAAATAGCCAGTTCCATGCTACTACGTCCGGCACGTTGGCTAATAAAGAAATCCAAATAACTGATTATTTCGCTCTTAGAAAGTGCCTCATTATCAATCAAAAGAGCAAGTATTTTCTGTCGCGCCTTTTGCGATAATCCCTCTGTTTGTGATACATTATATCCATATTGCATCAAGACGGATTCTTGAGCTAATTGCATTCCTGTATCCAAAGCACTTTTTAGATAATTTTTCTCATCTGTAATTCGGCATAGAATCACACCCATATGTTTTAATTCTTGATATGTACTTTCCATAATAAAATATGTCTTACATTGATTACAATATCCTGCTGGAATTTGCACCAGTGTCTTTTTACCATCACAATCAACAGAAATCACTGCGTCAACATTTTCAATATGGTGGTGTTCATGCGTGCATTTAAATACTGCTCTGCGTACAACAAAATCCTTAATATTGATTTGATACTCTGAGGATATTTTCTTTACCATTTTTGTTGAGCGAATTGTAATTCCATTTTTTTTATTTGCTTTTATTCCTTCTATAAATTGTTTATGGTGCAAACATCCCTCCTGCGCAATATTGCATTTTTGTTTATCCATTAGACAAATACCATTTTTATGAGCATAGCATTGTTTAATTATGCGTTCATAAATAACTATCAAATCATCCATAGGTGTTTCTGTTTGGTCAGAAATATTTTTTAGAAATTCTCCAACGGTAGGATTATTTATCATCAGTATTTTAGTTTTTATTTCTGTTGGACTCATTTCCTCAATATTGGATTTAGAAGTTTTTTTCTTTTTTGATTTCTTTTGTTTTTGTTCATTAAGTAACCTATTTTTTTCTTTTTTACGTTTTATTTCCTCTTTCTTTTCTTCAATTTTTATTGCAGTGTCAAACTCATTTTTCCGCATGCAACCAGTGTGAAATACTGAACAATTTTCATTAAAAAGCAAACATTTATTGTCATTAAAAAAACATTTTTTCTCAGCCAATGTTTTAATTCTTTTTATTGCATCAACTTCCAAGTTATGTTCATTTGTAATCTGTTTAATATAAGATTCTTGTATTTTCTCTAAATCAATTTTTGTCTTTTTATCATTTGTTTTTTTATTATTTGGTATTGAAATTGTATTGATTTTGACATTATCAATATTATATTTTTGTATTAAATAATCGTTTAAAACTTTCTCATACCTATATTTTCTTATAAATAAAATTTGTCCACTATTTTTCACTTTATTTAAGGCATCTAATGAACATTTAAAAAAATCAAAAGAAAATTTATTTATTTTTATATTTGCTCTATTTTCCAGCAGTAAATCTATTTTACACTGATCTTTATTTACATCTGAAAATATATCATCCCAAATAATTTTCTTTATATATTTTACCTTTGTTTCTTTATCCATAATTCCCCCTATATAGATATGAATTTGCACATCTTCATTATACCACATCCGCATCAGTATTACATCCATTCTCTTCATATCTGACAAGTGGGAATCCACTCACCCGACCGGATGAAACTACCATTTCAGATTTCTACAAATCCGCATCGCAGAACGTCTGTTCTGAGGCTCTGTGCGCCCTTGTAGAGCGTTTTTAGTATTCCGATGTAAACTTCTTCATTGAAAATGATTAAAGCGTGTAGAATTGAATGCAGAACGTCAGTTCGATTCAAATAGACGGTAGCAGAAGTGAAAAGGGCAAAGCCGGAATGACTCTGCCCTTCTAAGATATCGTTTAATCATCCAATAACGCGATATCTTCATACGCTAGTGTTAAACCATCAACAATAGTAAATACGGTAATTTTGCTTTTTTCTGTATCCCACTCGCATAAACGTATGTCCATGAAATCCTTATCTTCACCATCTCCATAAGCTTTGTCAAACTTCTCATAAAGAGTTTGTGAGACTTCATCAGGTGTACCGTCGGCTATATTTCCTTTTTGAATAATAAAATACACTTGTGATAACTTATCATTTTTAAAAGAAAAAAATATATCTGGTGATACACCCTTCATACCCAGTAAATTTTGAACTGTTGTTTCATATGTTTTATCTGCATCACTTAAAGGATCTATTTCTTCAATCTCTGGATATTTTTTCTTGATCTCATCATATGTAGTATTCCATGTTAAGCCTTCATAATATCCATTTTTATCTGGTTGATTTTTGATATAGCGGACAATGAAAACAACTGCCAAAATTCCAATTATTGTTGCCAGTATTAACAACATTTTTTTCATCATACTGCTTTGTTTTTTCGTTTTTTCTGCTTTTATGTTCTTTAGTATTTCATCTGTAGGGAAACCGCAATTCGGACAACACTTTGCTTGATCCGAAAATTCTTTATTACATTCCGGGCATTTAATTAAAGCCATCTGACCCCTCCATATTGTTTAATCGGTTATATATATTTTCATAGCGTTATAACAGTTTAATGTGTTACTGTCTGCATCATTTACATTATTCGAATATGTCTGCAATGATCCGCTCGGGTCTATCGCTAAATTTGTAAACGAAATATATGCATCATAAAATTTGGACAGTTTTTCATATGCTTCCTTATATTCATCCGGTGGATTTTTTAAGGCTTTCATTTTTTCGTTTACTTCCAACTGGTTTGTTTTCAATGAGCTAATTTTTTTACTAAAACTCGAATCTGCAAAGAGATTGCTCAGTGCTGTATTAAAATCATAAAAAGAATATTCACTCTTTTTAGTATACTTATCTGTTTCACTATCTTTCTCTTCATAAATAGCATTATACCAAACTTTTTTCGTCAGATTGCAAACATCCTCCGCCGTACTTGCTCCGCGCAACATGGTTATTGTTGCATCTTCTAAATTTGAATAATATTCCTTAATATCGCGTGATTTTTTTACCTGGAAAATTCCTGCGCCAACAACTATTATAGCAATAATAAGACCTATGATTGCTCCTATTTTTTTCTTAGACTTTGTGGCTATTTTCACTCCTGTAACTTCAACCTTCTGTGGCGCTGAAGGATCCACATGCTCCTCCTGCACTGGACATCCGCAATTCGGACAAACTCTCATTCCTTCCTCTAATTCAGCTCCACACTCCGAACATGTCTTTTTAGGTTCAACCTTAAAAACAGTTCCGCAATTTGGACACGCCGCTGCTTTGTCGGAAATTTCTTTCCCGCACCCTGGACACTTGATTAAAGCCATACTCTTTCTTCTCCCTCGTATTTTATTTGTTCCAGGCGCTCCATCCGATCCAATTTCACCATTCTTTTCGATACGCTCCGGCACACCTCAAACATCCCCCCAGTACAGCCGTTTTTCCGGCTCTACTCACCTTCAAGTTTACTACTTTTGTGCATTTTGTCAACTAAATAAATATTTAATCAACCTAATGAGTACAATATTTATAGTATCATGATGGCAGCAGGAGGTATTCTGATGGTTGATTTTGGAAACACACTAAAAACATTACGTCTGAGAGACGATCTTACACAGGCGCAGCTTGCGCAGAAACTCCAACTCACAAAGTCTGTCATCAGCGCATACGAAACCGGCCTGCGACTCCCATCATATGATGTTCTGATCCAGATTGCGCGGATCTTTAACGTCACTACAGATTTTCTACTCGGGATTGAACGCAAACAGGAACTCGACCTCTCCGGACTCACACAGCCGGAAGTTGACGCACTTCTGAATCTGATAAAAGCGATGAAGAGAAACTGATCCTGCAAAATGAAAAATCGTAAAAAAAGGGCATACCAGACAGGAATTATTCCCATCTGATATGCCCTCAAATTTTAATCCGTGATCTCAATCTTCCACTCCATCATGGCGTTGTAAACCTTCTCGTCTATCTGTCCTCTGTACCGCTCTGCGTACTCCTTGATGATCTTCTCCTTAACCGCTTTATATTCCACAAAAGCTTCTTCCGGTGTGTCCCAGTATTTCAGCTTCATCTTCTTGCCGCCAACAGAAAAGCATCCTCTGAACTTATTCTTCTCCGCATCCTTATATACGCCAACAGGATAAGCTCCACGGCGATCTTTCGCATTCACAAACAGCGTATTGATTGATGACGGAACGAAACAACACGTCTCTGGACTGTATACGGTGTTCCCCTTAAAGAGAATATCCTTATCCAGTTCGTAACCTTCCACATTCCACTTGTCGAACCATGCCTTGAAGTTCTGGAAATTATGCCATTCCTCACACACGGTACATCCAATATACTGTGGCGCAAATTTATGTACAGAATCAGCATAACAGCGGCTCATCATGTTATGCCATTTCACATATGCGGCTGATTTTCTGTCAACCTTATCCATGCCAGCAAATCCGATTCCATACATCGTTGGCTTCATTCCTTTCATGCTCCAATCATCCGGCATGTAGTCGATGTCGTTCACGATCTGAAGAATCGCTTCTTCGGAGTCATCTCCTGTCTGATTATAATAACGCCGCATAGTATAATACTGTTCCTTGTTCATCGGATATAGGTGCTTGTAATAATTATCGGACTTCTCATATCCTTTATGCCAGATGAAGTTATTATGTACGCAGTCTGGATTCACAATGAATGTCTCTATGACCGCCTGTGCCGCATAGATGGTCTTTCTCTGGTACGTCCACTTCTCGCCGTCGTATACGCTCTGTGGGACGCTGTAATAGGCACAGCCGTTAGAATCTGCCGCCTGTAACAGAATGTACTTACCATAAGATTTACGAACCATCCGCCCATAGTTGGAAATCCATGAATCCTTGCAATACATGAGCTTTACAAATATCTCATCGTCTGCCACTAAGGAAATCCCCGTGGATGATACATCAAGGATTCTTTCCGGACGAATCACCTTATACTTTCTCTGGATCAGAAGATCCTTTTTGTCCGGAAGCGTAACCTTCTGCTGATGTTCAGCTTCATACTTCTTCCAATACTGCGCTTCACACGTTTTACAAAAACCTCTGTAATACTTGCGCCCATTAGAAGATGAAAGCCGGAACTGATCTATTGGAAGCTCTTTCCCACACTTGCTACAAATTTTTGTCTTAATTTCATTAACCATATTCCTCCTTTTTCTAAACCAGAAAGGCAGCAGGACTTCTCTGTCTCTTGCGCTGTCTCTGGTACGGACTATTTTTTACTTCCTGTCCGTTAGGAAATACCAGTTTCATCGGCATGTTTCTGCCGGATTTTTGCAAAAGAAAAACTCAGTACCGAAATGATACTGAGTCAAGTTACATGATGCAGAGCGTTACACCAGATTGGGTGGAACGGAACTGCTAATCTATATGATCCGAGTTACTGGATATTTTCGTTATTATGCTGCGGGGAATGGGAATACCGTCAGATCCAGTTCATGCTTCTTCTGATAGCCCTCTTCATAGCTCCCCTCAATAGGTTTATATTTCAGCGATTCATTATATTTAATGCATTCCCCATATAACGCCTGCACTGCCTGTGGATTGTCCTTATATGTCTTGGAACCTTTACAGAATGCATTATATCTTAATTTAATCGCCCTTCTATCTAATGTTTCCATCATTTCTTCTGTCTCTATCGTCTTGACGTAGGCAGTAGCTTCTGCAATAATCGCCGCCTTGTCCGCAAATCGACCGTATGAGTTATTTATAATATGGTATGTTCCGTCTACACGGCGTTCCTTATGACGATATATATAAATGAGCTGCATCTTTTCCAACTGCTTCATATATGTATTGACAGTGCCTTTCCCATATTCCCAACACGTTGTCATAGCATCCTGTGACATATGCCATTCTTTGGTTTTCCCGTTAATAGTCCCTAATAATCGGACGTAGAACAGGAATAGATTGAATGGTCTATTAGATTCAGAGAAAATTTTCTGCATTTCCCACAGCTCTACCACTACAAATCTGTCCTCTCTCGTATTTATTTCTAAACCTTTCTTCGAAAAGATATAATTATCCTTGTCACGGTCCAGAATCTCAATATGCTCCCATTCATCTAAATATTCTATTGCATTTCTGATTTCCGTGAGGATGGTTCTATCTTTAGACTTGTCTGATTTCAAAAATCGTCCGGTCATCATATACCCAATCAAACCTACTGATGTTATCAGAACATCCTGCTTACTATTATACATTCCATTAAGAATTGCCATTACTGCGTTGCCGTTTTCTCCGATACATTCATCTCTTTTTAAAAACATTTTTAACATAATATGCGTCCTTTCCATCGTACTCTAATGAATACGGATTATTTATTTGTCATATATTCAGTTTTATATTGTTCGTCTAAATCATGGTAATACTTGTTAATTACAAACACAACAAAGGGATTTCCAGTTCTATCATGTATTCCACATCCAATCGCTTTCGCTCCTTTCTTCAACAACCAATTACATTCCGCAAGATCGTAATTGTAATGCAGACCTCTATTATTTCTGTTCATGGTTTCTTACTCCTCCTAACCTAAGTACTAAAACTCACATGGATTTGCGACTTTTCCGTAGTCCAGGGTTGAAAACTCACATCAATTTGAGAGTTTTGATACTGCAACTACAGAAGATACATTAACGACAGAAGATACACTCGTGAAGCGCGTTTTCGCGCATCACATTTACGCTTCGCTCCACTTTTTACATTCTCTTTTTCTAATCATCTTTTTCATTCATCTGGTTCGCGTTTCTCAGCCATTGAGTATATAATGGATTGCTTGCATCTTTATCGAAGATCCATACCCAACGATCCGTAAATGTAATCTCTAATGGCTTCAAACCATTCTTGTAATAGAATCCTGCCTGTACCGGATTGATAATTTTAACAATTTTTCTTTCCATAAATGTTCATCTCCTTTGTTTTCACATCATTTTACATATTGAGCGCTTGCCTTGCGGCAACCGAGTGTAACTGCTTACGCCCTCATTTACTATTCTCCCATTCACGTTTCAAAAGTTGTCACTTTCAGAACATGCATATTACGAAATAATACTTAATATGTGCATTCTAAAGGTGACAACTTTTTGCATTCCTCAAAATGTGCATCTGTGGACCGTTATTTTAAAAGTAGTGAATGGGGTTACTCTGGATGCCCGTTAGGGCAGACAGCTCAAAATGTAACATCTTATGACAATTTTTATTTTGGGACATTGCATTTTTGATGAGATCTCCTTGGAACAGGAAAATTTATGTCTTACATTCTGTCCTATGATCCTGTCCTAAGTCTTAAAAGTCGCATGAATTTGAGAGTTTTCCGGTGGTTCAGAACAATGCTGCACTGGTTCTGGAACTTCTCAATGATATTCTTCTCTCTTTTGGTGGGGATTTTTTCGCTTTTCGTGCGGGAATGATTTTAAGAATGGATGAGGTGAGGTTTCCGCCATCATGGCGAATTGGTCGTTCGTCCTGTATGACGAACGGAAGTGTGGGATATGGGGGAGGTTTTCGTCATTGATGACGAAAACTCCAAAACAATCTCATTTGTTCGAACATTTGTTCTTTTATGGTTGACAAGTCCCTCTTTGGTAAGATAATATAGACGTGCAGATAAACACCATCGTTTCATTTTCGGCTATATGGGACGGGTAATAGGCGGTTATAGAGTCACATCTGAACAGTAATGTCCAGTTTACATAGATATCCTCGCTCAGAGAGGAGGTGCTATCGTGACCTACGTTGTCGATTTCTTTATTGGAATTACAAGCGGCATATGTGGAAATATTCTTTCTACATATATCATCCGTTACTTTGACGATAAGAAAAAGGCACAAAAATAACCGCCCCACTGCCATGGATTGCGGTTACTCTTGTGCGTTAATAAATTATTAGCCATATGGTATCAATATCTGGCTCAAACCGTCTAACGGTGTTTATCTGTCTTTGACAATTAGAGTATATTCTAATTTTCTGATCATGTCAACTGAAAATCTTCTATTTGGTGGTCATGACTAACTATTGAAAATGCTCTATATTGGCGATCTGGTACTGGTAAAACAGAACAAAATGTGATAGAATTGTATTAAGAGTTTATGTAATGAAGATGTGGTAATTTTCTAACTACAACTCTATCACAGGTGGAACTATTTGTTATTCCTGTTTATGATATCTTGTATGGTCTGGTAAACTTTCAAGATAATATTAGTTGGTAGCGCAACTTTCATTGACAGGACTAACGCGGATGAACAATGTTTATCATGGTTCACCATCTTTCTGTGTAGATGCGGTGTTCGTGGAATATTCTGTTAGCAGTTTTCGGATTGCTGGCGGACTATTCCTCGTGATACCGTATTTTTGTCTGATGTTGCAAGGTAATGGTGGACTGAAATGGTACTCCCTTGAAGATGCTTGATGTTGACTGATGGCATGATGGTATAGCAATGGACTGGATGAATAGATTAGATGACAGGATGAATATACCACTCTCATCTAAAAACTCCGCCACGCTTTCGATATTTTTATTGTTCAAAAATTTAAACCAATCTATATATAACCTACTATTTTAGTAGGTTTATCAACAAACTATAATGCTCTCCGTAGCGAACCTCAACATCTCCTTCTACCCCCACATTTTCCAGTGTTTTCTCCTCTTCTCATCTTAAAAATACCTTATCGGACAAATTATCGAGAAATCCCTTGTTTTCCAAGCGTTCCCCCCACTTTTATCAGTAAAAATTTTATCGTTCAATTTATAATATTTTTGCAGTAATTTGAACGTAAGCCCCAATTTACAGGCATTTGCCCGGTATATGACTAATAATTATATTATCACTGTATACAATAAGCAAATATTATACTTTATAGTTATACCTTTTTCTTCTTCCTCTTACTCCTTCCACTCTCCGGTACTTCAACAACATTCACATTCTTCGCATTGTAATCGCTCCGATCCGTCACAAACGTCTTGAAATGCACATAATACCCTCTGTCGATCCGTTCCCCATACAAATTCGATGCATGGATAAAATATGTATTACCGTCCTCGCCGCGAATGAATCCATATCCCTTGTTATCATAATATCTTGTCACTGTTCCAAACATAGAACTCCTTTCTTCGTCTGGCATGAGATGTGTTGCGTGTAGAATCCCTCTCTGAGCTTCTGTGCGCCCTGTGAGAAGGTTTCCTCATCTCTCATACAGACTTCGTTGTTGTAATTTTAGGCATTAAAATAAGCCCTCTATCCACCAAGATTTTTTACTGGAAAACCAATAAAAACTCAATGAATAAAGGACTTATTTAGATGTCCAAAGGTACTCTCTGGTGTACGTTTTGGAGTAAGTTTTGCCGATTCTGGCGTAAATTTACGTTTGGCGTAAGATTTTTGGCGTAAGCTGCTTATTTATTACCGTCAATTTTGAACCCTTTTTTGAGCTTAAAAAGTCCGCAAACCCGCATATTTCCTATAGAAAATGCCATTTATGGTTTTGGAGTAAGTATCATTTTAGGTTTACATAACATCTTATAAATATATCCCCTTACTCCATAATTTACTCCAAATTTCAATTTTTTATGAGCATTTATGAAGAGTTACGTTACACAATCTTACTTCAAATACTTCTCAAACCACTCCATCATCTCCGTCATTCTGCGGATTCTGTGTTTCGGCTTACCGCTTCTTGAGAGTTCGTGGTTCTCGCCATGGAAGAGGCACATGCGGGCTTCAAC
>Ga0129313_1000241_pt1 | contig 53391 bp, 61 predicted proteins | sample O1105metagenome_FD_94436 | JGI IMG/M metagenome (GOLD analysis project Ga0129313, IMG submission 94436) | Orangutan group fecal microbial communities from fecal samples from Wisconsin, USA - O1105 metagenome | ecosystem: Host-associated > Mammals > Digestive system > Large intestine > Fecal...
ATATCTGTTGAACAGTGTAGTTGTGATAGCAGCTGTAAGAGTTGTCTTACCGTGGTCAACGTGACCGATTGTTCCGATATTAATATGCGGTTTTGTTCTTTCAAATTTCTGTTTTGCCATTTTTGATCCTTCTCCTTTAAAAATTTTCAATTATATGGTTTGGAGCTGTTGAGCAGGCTTGAACTGCCGAACCTCTTCCTTACCAAGGAAGTGCTCTACCTACTGAGCTACAACAGCACGTCTGCAATCACCTTAAATATACTCTTTTTTCAGCCATTTGTCAACAAAATACTGCCCTAAATCCACATATTTAACCATAAATTTACGTAGAGTACATCCCCAAATTACAGGCCATCCATCGCCACACTACCATTCCAAATACGCGTGTACTTTTTTCTTGATCCTCTGCACCGCATTGTCAATGGTTTTAGGGTCTTTTTCTAGATTAATTGCAATTTCCCTATAGTTTTTTCCATTCATTAACTCGTACCAGACCTCAGTTTCCATAGGGCTGAAAATCTCTGACTCATTCTCCCTTATGTAGTTAAAAACTTCCTTCATGAGTAAAGTATCTTCAGGATCCATATCAGAACTTACAGCCTTATAGGAATGGTCCTGCACCTGCGCTCCATCAGACTCTGCATCTCCATTTTCAGCTAGGTGCGCAAGAGGAATGGACTCATTTAAAATCTGATGTTTCTGCCGGTTAGCCTTCTGAATGGCCGTAACAATCTGCCTGGTTATACAGAGTTCGGCAAAAGTCTTAAAAGAGGCCTTTTTCTCTGAATTGTAGTCCCGGATTGCCTTAAAAATGCCAATCATGCCTTCTTGGATTACATCTTCATGATCGGCACCAGCAATAAAATATGTCTGTGATTTAATTTTTGCTATAGATTTATATTTATCTATGAGAAACTCATAGGCATGCTTGTTTCCGGCCTGAGCTAAAAGAACAATATCCTCGTCCCTCTGCAGTGTTAAATCTTTATTTTCCATCTCTCTGCCTTCTGATTTCATACATCAAAACAGCCGCCGCGTTACTAGCGTTCAGTGAGGTTATCTTTCCTACCATTGGCATGGAAACGACAAAGTCACATTTCTTCTTAACTAGCGGACTTATTCCGTTGCCTTCGCTGCCGATTACTACAGCTAGCTTACCAGTCAAATCCTGCTGATAATATAGGGTGTCTCCCATATCGCAGGCACAAATCCAGAAACCTTCTTCCTTAAGTGCATCAATAGTTTTAGCAATATTACCAACTCTGACACACGGCATATATTCAATTGCCCCCGCTGATGACTTGGCAACAGTCTCAGTTAATCCGCAAGAACGACGCTTGGGAATAATCACTCCGTGAGCTCCTGCACACTCTGCGGTTCGCATAATAGCGCCAAGGTTATGGGGATCTTCAAGGTTGTCTAAAATAATTACCAAAGGTGCTTCATTCTTTTCAGCCGCCTTTGCATAAACATCTTCCATTTCCCCATAGCTGTAAGCTGACGCGTAAGCAACAACGCCCTGATGAGGTTTGCCGCCTGTCGCCCTGTCAAGAGCCGCCTTATCGCTTTGATAAATAGGAATCTTACGTTCCTTGGCCATGCCGATAATCTTGTTTATTGACCCTTCGGCGCCGTGACTAACCATAAGTTTATCAATATCACGACCACTTTTCAGGGCCTCAATTACAGGATTTCTGCCAATTATTGCATTGGTATTTTCTTTCGCCATTACTTCTTTCTCCTATACTCAAAGAATCTGTACTCTATGCCGTTTTCCTCCTGCAAGTCGCTTTCCCACGCAACCTCAAATTCAGGCATTTCATCCAGGTTCACAAACCACGTGTCCGCATCAAAACTCTCATAGATTTTCGTAATATAGCAGGTATCGCAATAAGGGAGCAAGTCTTTGTACACTCTACCTCCGCCCATTACCATAACTTCATCACTGTCTTTTCCCTTTAGGTACTCAAAAAGCTCCTCATGAGAATGCACCACTGTAGCACCTTCTACCACATAATCAGGATTTGAAGAAATGACAATATTCTCCCTCTTCGGAAGTGGCTTCTTGCCTGGAAGGCTTTCCAGAGTTCCTCTTCCCATTACTACAGTCTTCCCAGTTGTCTTTTCCTTAAAAAATTTTAAGTCTCCTGGAAGGTGACACAGAAGCCCGCCTTTATTTCCAATAGCCCAATTTTTATCTGCAGCTAAAATTAACTTCATACTTTAAAAATTCTCCTTTTTAACGACGTTGCCCACAGCCTAAATAGTAATTCTTAAATAGCAATGGGTATATTCAAAATCTGTGGGTTTTTCTGATAGTCCTCAATAATAATGTCAGCTGTAGTAAAGTCATAGAAATCCTTGATCTCGGGATTCAACTTGAACTTTGGTGCCGGATACTGGGGTCTGTTTATCAGTTCTCTAATTACCGGTACATGTCTGTCATAAATGTGAGCATCAGAAATGACATGAACTAGTTCACCTGGTTTCAGTCCAGTAACCTGTGCAAGCATATGCACAAGAACTGAATACTGCACTACGTTCCAGTTGTTTGCGGCCAGCACGTCCTGAGAACGCTGATTCAAAATTGCATTCAGTTTATCCCCTGTAACATTAAATGTCATGCTATAAGCACAAGGCTCCAGCCCCATTTCTGACAGGTCACTGAAATTATAAATATTAGTCATAATTCTTCTCGAATACGGTGTGTTTTTAAGTTGCCAGATTACATTATCCACCTGGTCCATTTCACCCTGAGCAAACTTATATTTCACACCCATCTGGTAGCCGTAAGCCTTGCCGATTGAACCGTTTTCATCAGCCCACTCATCCCAGATATGACCATTAAGGTCCTTAATGTTGTTGGACTTTCTCTGCCAGATCCACAGCATCTCGTCTACAGCGGTTTTGATAGCCGTTGGACGTAAAGTCAGCGCTGGAAACTCCTCCTGAAGATTGTAACGGTTCACGACTCCGAAGGTTTTGATAGTGTGGGCCGGAGTGCCATCCTCCCATTTTGCCCTTACGGTCTGACCTTCTGAAGAAAAACCATTGTCCAGAATTTCGTTACACATGCTAACGAAAAGCTTATCCGCTCTGCTCATTTGGCTTTGTCCCCTTCCTGTTTTCAATTATTTTAAAGGCTTCTTCCACAATTTCTTCCAGGCGCTCTCTTTCACCGGCCAGGTGAAGATACCCCATCAAAGCTTCAAAAGCCGTAGCCATCTTATATGTCACCGCGTCGGCACTTCTAGCCTTTGACGCAGTTTTACGGTTTCTCGCTCTCTTAACAAGAGCGACTTCTTCTTCTGTTAGAAAACCCTCCATCAAAACTCTCACAGCCTTATCCTGACCTGCGGCACAAACGTACCTAATAGCTCTTTTGTGAAGGCGATCCGCGTTTTGATCTCCGTTTTCCATAAGGTGATTTCTCACATATACTTCATAGACGGCATCGCCTAAAAAAGCCAATGCCGTCGTATTAAATTCCCTTGGATTAATTTTTTTCATTATTCTTTTATAATCTGTACACCCTGCGGAGTATCCTTTAGGGTAATTCCTTTCTCCTTAAGAATGTCTCTGATTTCGTCTGCCCTAGCAAAGTTCTTTGCCTTTCTTGCTTCCTGTCTTTCATCAACAAGTTTCTGAATCTCAGGATCAACTCCATCCTCATCCTTTGTCTGAAGCAACCCTACAATATTAGCAAATTCCATCAGAGCATCCAGTGAAGCCTTTGCAAATTCTTTAGTTGCGCCATCTTTAACTGCTGTATTAATAGCTGTAACCAGTTCAAAGATTGCACTAATACCATCCGCAGTGTTAAGGTCATCATCCATAGCTTCAATGAATTCCTGTCTATACTTGTCATATCCTGCGAGAGCATCCTTTTCAGCATCAGTCATTGCACCTTCAGCACCTTCCTTAATAAGGAATTCCAGGTTCTGCTTGCAGTTTGCAAGTCTAGCAAGACCGTTCTTTGACTGTTCAATGATTTCTTCACCGAAGTCAATAGGATTTCTATAGTGTCCGCTTAAGATAAGAAATCTAAGAACTTCACCATCATAAACGCTAAGTAAATCTCTAACTGTCTTAAAGTTGCCTAGAGACTTAGACATCTTAATTCCGTTGATATTAATATATTCATTGTGCATCCAATAATGCGCGAAAGGTACTCCATTGCAGCATTCTGACTGTGCAATTTCATTTTCGTGGTGTGGGAACTGAAGGTCCTGTCCACCAGCATGAATATCAATAGTATCTCCAAGGTGTTTCTTAGACATAGCAGAACATTCAATATGCCAACCTGGTCTTCCCATTCCCCATGGTGATTCCCATGCAATTTCATCGTCTTTCTTTCTAGCCTTCCACAGTGCAAAATCTAGCGGATCCTTCTTAACTTCTCCTACTGCAATTCTTGCTCCTGCTTCTAAGTCATCGATGTTCTGTCTAGATAACTTTCCGTATTCACCAAACTTTCTTGTTTCAAAGTATACATCTCCGTCTGCTTCATAAGCATATCCCTTATCAATAAGGGTCTGCACGAAGTCGATGATTTCAGGAATATGTTCTGATACCTTAGGGTGAACATCTGCCTTCTTAATATTAAGAGCGGCGGCATCCTTGTAATATTCCTCAATATATTTTTCGGAGATTTCAGGTGCAGTTACACCTTCTTCTCTTGCTCTGTTAATTATTTTGTCGTCGACATCAGTAAAGTTCTGAACAAACTTTACCTTATAGCCTCTATATTCCAAGTATTTTCTCAGAGTATCGAACACAACAAATGGTCTTGCGTTTCCGATATGAAAGTAATTATAAACAGTCGGACCACATACGTAGATAGAAGCTTCGCCTTCCTTAATTGGCACAAACTCTTCTTTCTTTCTGGTCAGAGTATTATATATCTTCATCTTCTGTTCCTCTCTCTTTTTCATGCAATTTTTGCAATTCCTGGTTTTGGGCATTCAGCTTCTTTTCCAGCATTACAATTCTTCTACGCAGGCATTCAAGCTCAGTTGCAACAGGGTCAGGTAGATGTACCTGGTCTAAATCTTCAGTACTCTCCCCATATCGTCTTACAATTCGTCCGGGTATTCCGACAACTGTACATCCAGGTGGAATAGCTTTCAAAACTATGGAACCTGAACCGATTTTCACATCGTCGCCAACAGTGAATGGTCCTAAAACTCTTGCTCCTGAGCTGACCACAACCCTGTTTCCAATGGTCGGATGTCTCTTGCCTGTGTCCTTTCCTGTACCACCTAAGGTAACGCCCTGATAAAGGGTTACATCGTCGCCGATTTCAGTGGTTTCGCCTATTACTACTGCCATGCCATGGTCAATGAAACATCTGCGTCCAATAGTGGCGCCGGGATGAATTTCCACTCCTGTAAGAAATCTAGCTAACTGAGAAATGATTCTCGCTAGTAGCTTCATCTTATGCTTGTATAACCAGTGCGCAGGTCTATGGAATATCAGAGCCCATATGCCTGGATAGCACAGTAAAACTTCAAGCCCATTTCTTGCAGCAGGGTCCTTCTTCAGTACTGCCTGTATATCTTCGTGTACTTCCCTAAAAAATGCCATATTATTCTACCGTAATAGTTTTGATAACTACCGGAGTTAGTGGGCAGTCAGCCATATCTCTTGGAGACTGAACGATTTCCTGAGCAACGTCCATGCCTTCAGTGATTTTACCAAATGATGCATACTGTCCATCAAGATGAGGAGCATCAGCAACCATAATGAAGAACTGTGAACCTGCGCTGTCAGGCATCATAGCTCTTGCCATTGAAAGGACCCCTGTAGTATGCTTTAGGTCATTTTTCCATCCATTCATAGTGAATTCACCCTTGATTTCGTAGCCAGGACCGCCTGTCCCGTTTCCTCTTGGACATCCACCCTGAATCATAAATCCTGGAATTACTCTATGGAAAGTAAGTCCGTTATAGAAGCCGTCATTTGCAAGCTTCTCAAAATTCTCTACAGTAATTGGCGCGATATCTTCATAAAGTTCGCCCTTCATTACTCCACCGTTTTCCATTTCGATTACTACTTTTTTCATCTTTTCTATCTCCCATCGTAAAATTAATTTGTCATATTTATTTTCTCTGCCTAGCTGCAGAATATTGCCCCTATTACTCCGGCTCCTAGAACAATGGTTATAGGACTGATTTTAAATTTACCTATCAAAACCAACGTAGCTACAAGCACCAGAGCAGGAATTAAGCTAATGCTTGTAAAAACACTCTGCCCCATATATATAACTGCTGCCGCAATGAGCCCAACCGTCACAGGTCTTATACCAACAAATGCCCCTTTTATAACAGTACTTTCCTTGAATTTATTAATAAAATAGCATGCAAGGGTTACTAAAATAAATGATGGCACAGCCACTCCAAAGGTAGCAGCTATAGCGCCTCCATAGCCTGCGGTGCAAAATCCCACATAAGTGGCTGCATTTACAGCTATAGGTCCTGGCGTTACCTGCGAGATTCCGACTAAATTAGAGAACTCGTCAGCGCTTATTCCCCCAAATTGCTTGGCATTCTGATATATCATAGGAAGCATTGCCATTCCGCCTCCAAACCCGAAGAATCCGATCTTTGCAAAGGAGAGAAACAATTTGATGTATATCATTTCTTCTCACCTCCATCTTCGGCCTCAGGCTTAAATTTTGTGTATATTAGTCCGATTACAATTCCACCAACAATTGGCCAAATTGCATTGACATCTAGAAAAACTATTGCAGCAAAGGCTGCTATTGCAAGGACAACCTGAAACCATCCCTTCAATACCTGTTTTCCAAGTTTGTACGCGGAAAACATAATCAATCCGGTTGCGGCAGCTTTGATGCCTACCAACGCCCCGTTGACGTATGGATTATCGCCAATGCCAGATAGGACCTTGATTATGAGGATGATTATTATGAAGCTTGGGAGTATAACGCCGAAAGTTGCAACAAATGCACCGATTATGCCTTTCTTGCGCTGCCCTATATAAGTGGCCATATTAATGGCGATTACTCCTGGCAGTCCTTGACTTACAGCTATGCAGTCTACTGCCTCCTCCTCTGTCATCCAATGTTTTTCATCTACAACAACTCCCTGAATTAGGGGAATCATAGCCATTCCACCACCTATGGTAAAAAGTCCTAGTTTGAAAAAAGAGAGAAAAAGCTGCAGATACATATTATCACTTATTCTTTTCAACTTATCTGTCATGTTTCTTTACTTTCCCCAAATGTAGATTCTTGAAAATTGCATATAGTCTTACAACCAAGGTGACAGCAAAGGCCGTAATCATGGCCATTGTCATTCCCCAATGGTTGTATGACATATAGAAAACTACAGCACCAATAATTGATGCCACAGCATATACTTCTCTTCTGAAGCAATACGGTACTTCCTGAACAAAAACATCTCTCAAAACTCCTCCAAATGTTCCTGTAAGCACACCTAGAGTGATGATAATGAACAGTTTAGGGTGAAGCGTTACAATAGCAACTCTTGCTCCAATAGCGGTAAAAGCGGCCAGCCCAATTGCATCGGCTATAGACACCAGATGTCCAATTTTATGAATCCTTTTGTAGCCAAGGATTACTACAGCTGCAGTTGCAATACTCACTATTGCGTAAGATGGGTCAGCAAGTGAAGCTGGTAAGCTTCTGTTTACCAGCACATCTCGCACAATTCCGCCACCTATAGCAGTTATTATCGCCAGGAATATAATTCCGTAATAGTCAAGGTCATGTCTAATTGCTACTACAGCCCCTGATACTGCAAAGGCAATAGTACCAATCCATTCCATGATGGACATGAACATATCAAAGTTCATGTCCTTAGCTATGTTTATCGCCTGCTCCATTATGCCTATTTTTCCTTATTCACAATTTCAATTGCATTAGAAATAGCATCTTCAACAGACATTTCCTGCTTGTCTGCATCTCTTCTAAGTTTGTATTCAACCTTGCCTTCTCCTGCAAACTTACCTACTGTAATTCTTACAGGGATTCCAAGAAGGTCAGCATCCTTGAATTTAACTCCAGGTCTTTCCTTTCTGTCGTCAAGAAGCACTTCTACTCCAGCCTTCTGAAGTTCAGTATAAATTCTTTCTGCAACTTCTGCTTGAACTTCATCGTCAGGCTTAACAAGAGTAATGATTACATGATATGGAGCTACTGACATAGGCCAGATAATTCCATTTTCATCGTGGTGCTGTTCAACTACAGCAGCTAGAGTTCTTGTAACTCCGATACCGTAGCAGCCCATTACAATTGGATGATCCTTCTGGTTTTCATCCTTGTACATTGCTCCCATGGATTCAGAATACTTAGTTCCAAGTTTGAATACCTGTCCTACTTCGATACCTCTTGCATGTTTTACAGGTGCGCCACAAACAGGACATGGGTCTCCTTCTTTAAGAACCTTAAGGTCAGTAACGATATCACCGGTATAATCTCTTCCATAGTTTACATTAATAGCATGGTAATCTTCTTTGTTTCCGCCTGCGCACATATTCTTAAGTCCAGGTAACTCACTGTCTACAACGATAGTGCAGTCGTGAAGTCCGCAAGGACCAGTAAATCCACCAACGCAACCTGTTACAGCACCCATCTTTGCTTCATCAGCAAATTCAATTGAGTGTTCAGGAATGTTCAGAGCATTAACTAGCTTAATCATATTAAGATCTCTATCACCTCTTACAAAGGCTGCAACATATCCATTCTCTTTTCCATCGTTATCATAGGTTACGAAAAGAAGGGCCTTAATTGTCTGAGTTTTATCGATGTTAAGGAATCCTGCAACCTCTTCAATAGTCTTAGTTCCAGGTGTGTTTACAAGTTCCATTGGAAGTTCAGCTACATCAGTCTGAGGTTCAGCATCGACACATTCCGCTCTTTCAGTTGTTGCTGCCATAGAGCATTTTTCACAGTATGCGATTTCACTTTCACCAACTTCTGAAATTGCGGTAAACTCATGAGAGTTGCTTCCTCCAATAGCACCAGTGTCCGCTTCAACAGGTCTGCATTCTAATCCGCATCTATTGAAAATTCTATCATACGCATCGTACATAGTCTGATAGCTTTCATCCAGTCCTTCATAGTCTCTGTCAAATGAGTACGCATCCTTCATGATGAACTCTCTGCTTCTCATAAGACCAAATCTAGGTCTGGCTTCGTCTCTGTACTTGGTCTGAATCTGGTAAAGATTCATTGGAAGCTGTCTGTATGAGGAAACATCATTTCTGATAATGTCTGTAAAAATTTCCTCGTGTGTAGGTCCAAGACAGAAGTCTCTGCCATTTCTGTCCTTAAGTCTCCAAAGTTCAGGTCCGTAAGCGAACCATCTTCCTGATTCCTGCCATAATTCAGCAGGCTGAACAGCTGACATGTGAATTTCCTGTGCTCCACTTCCGTCCATTTCCTGTCTGATTATGTCTTCAATCTTTCTTACAGATCTCCAGCCCATAGGCATGAATCCATAGACACCGGAAACCAGTTTTCTGATCATTCCGGTTCTCAACAGTAAAATATGACTTGGAATTTCCGCTTCATTTGGAACTTCTCTCAATGTCTTAATGTGCATTTTAGATAATCTCATTTATGCTAAATCTCCTTATATAAAATTTATTTAATTTACTTATTTAATATGCAAACAGCCTCTGCGGCAATACCTTCGCCTCTTCCTGTAAAACCAAGCTTTTCAGTCGTTGTGGCTTTGATACTGATTCGCTCAATTTCTACGTCTAAAGCTTCGGCAATGCCAGCTCTCATTTCGTCAATAAATCCGGCCAGTTTCGGCTTTTGACATATAACCGTGACGTCTACATTCCCAAGGCTGTAACCTTTGGCAGTCAAAACCTCCATAACTTGCCTCAAGAGCACCATGCTAGATATTCCTTTATAACTGTCATCATTATCTGGGAATAATTTTCCTATGTCGCCAAGAGCAGCTGCTCCAAGCATCGCGTCCATCAAAGCGTGAACTAAAACATCTGCATCTGAGTGTCCTAAAAGTCCTTTTTCATAAGGAATTTCAACTCCGCCCAAAATCAGTTTTCGATCTTCTATAAGCTGATGAACATCGAACCCTGTGCCAATTCTATTCTCCACAGTTAAATCCTCCGGTGCCGTAATTTTTATGTTAGTGTTCTCACCTGGAATTATAGCAACTTGCTTGCCCATATGCTCCACAAGGCTTGCATCGTCTGTACCATAAAAGTTATCGTCAAAGGCTTTTCTAAAAGCTTCAGTTATAACCCCAAGTTCAAACCCCTGAGGTGTCTGAACACACCACAATTTACTACGATCCAAGGTTCCATCCTCTTCATGGCGAATTGTATCCTTAGGTGGCACTGCTGGAATCGCTGCCCCTATTTCGGAAGCTCTGCTGATTATGTTTTCTATGAGAGTTTTACTAACATATGGTCTCACTCCATCGTGAATCAGCACGACATCATCAGCATTTCCGCCACGGTTCTTTATTAGGTTAATTGCACGATGAACGGAATCCTGGCGCTCAGCTCCTCCAATAGTAATGGAAAGTCTGCCCTGTGCAATTAATCCAGCAAAAATCATCTCGCAGTATCCAAACCACGAGTCAGATGCTACGAGAATGATCTCATCCACCATGTCGGTTTCCATGAATCGGTCCACTGTATGTTCCAGTATAGTTTTTCCCTTATTTACTATATATTGTTTCGGTATCGGCGCTCCCATCCTCGTTCCAGAGCCTGCGGCGCTGATTATCGCATACACTTTCTTGTTTTCTATCATTTCAAATAAATAATCTTAAATTTGTCTTATCAATAATTCTGCTAATTCATTTTCAGCCTTCCGAATATCATTCTTCCCGCTGATGTCTGTAAAACACTTGTAACTCTTATGCCCGTAGTCTTGCCAATCATCTTGCGACCATCTTCAACTACAATCATTGTACCATCGTCGAGATATGCAACCGCCTGATTGTCATCCTTTCCTTGTTTTACAAGAGTTACAGTCATTTCTTCTCCTGGAATTACAACCGGCTTCAATGTGTTTGCAAGCTCATTAATGTTAAGCACGTCGACCCCATTAATAGATGCAACTTTATTAAGATTGAAATCGTTAGTTACAACCTTGCCATTCATAAGCTGTGCCAGCTTAAGTAGCTTAACATCAACTTCCGGTATTCCTTTTAAAGATTTTTCATTGTCAGTGTTATAAATTTCTAAACCATAGTCTTCCTGCATTTTATTAAGAATGTCTAACCCTCTGCGACCTCTGGTTCTCTTCAGTGAGTCGGAAGAGTCTGCGATGTGTCTAAGTTCAACCAAAACAAATTCAGGAATAACAATTGGTCCTTCCAAAAATCCTGTTTTCAAAATTTCTGAAATTCTTCCATCGATTATGACGCTAGTGTCCAAAATCTTAGGAATGCTCTCTCCTTTTTTTCTACCTTTGATCAGATGGTTGTCCTGCTGATTTGCGCTTCTTTTGCTAGCTGAAATAAGAGAAATAATTTCCTTTCCTTTCTTGGTTGCAACAACAACGCCTAAGTATCCGAATATTAAATAGGTGAGTATATTCGCAAATGTGTAAATGTATAGATTGTGAATTGCCGCATATATCTGTGATACAAGCAGTGCAATTAACAGACCTGTTATTAGACCAACAACACCGCTGATCAAATCATTGGCGGATATTCCTCTTAAATCATTGTCGATATCTTCGGCAACCTTAGCACTCTGCCTTGTAACTGCGGGCAACATTCTGAAGAAAATAATTCCAAAAATAATAGCGAAAGTAATAGCTGCGCCTAGTTCTCCCCATGGTCCTAGTGCGACGCTTAGGTCGTGCCCACTTTCAGCAAGTATAAAATCCAAACCTTTGAATATTCCAAATCCCAGAAACGCTCCCAATAACGTAAAAATGGTTTTTGCAAATTTCTTTATCATTTCTAAATTCCTCCTTTCTCCCCTTGATTATACTTTTTAAGATTAATGATGAAAAAGTATAATTATGCGAAGTTAATAAACTGCCTCCTCTACCAGGCGTTTTACTTCTTCTAGTTCCTTTCCACCGGCTAGAACAAGCTCACTTTCAAGAATCTGTCTTGCACTTGTCAGTATCTTCTTCTCACCGGCTGATAACGGCTTCTCATGGTTGCTTCTCATAAGATTTCGAACAACTTCAGCTACAGCCAAAACATTTCCACTCTTCAGTTTTTCCGCATTTTCCCTTTGTCTACGGTTCCAGTTAGAAGGCATAGCAGTACTCTCCGCCCTCAAAACATCAAAAACTGGTGGAATATCTTCCTTGTCAATTATGGGTCTGATTCCGACATCATCACATCTGTCTACAGGAATCATAACTTCCATATCTCCATAGGACAGTTTCAGCACAAAGTATTTTTTCGTTTCACCCAATATATCTTTTTCGCATGTAGATGCAATAATTCCTGCACCATGCATTGGGTATAAAATCTTATCACCATTAGAAAACATTATAAAAACCCCCACTTTATCATCATACCTATTTCTAGTATAATTCAATCGTTTAACTTCGTCAAGGGACGCAAGTGTATGAAATTGCTTTATAGTAGGGTTTTAATGTGGTAAAATATACAATAAATTCATACAACCTACACAAGTAAATAATACAATACTACTATGATGATAATATGACAAAGGAGACAATTTTTATGTACAAACTGTTAATAGTCGATGACGAACCAAAAATCAGAGAGGTCATCAAGGAATACGCTGAATTTAACGGATACGAGGTTGACGAAGCTGATAACGGCATGACAGCTGTCGGCCTATGCAAGCTTAACAAGTACGATCTTGTTATTCTCGATATTATGATGCCAAAACTTGACGGATATTCCGCATGTAAGGAAATCAAGAAAAATCAAGACGTCCCTATTATTATGCTTTCTGCAAGAGGTGAGGAATATGACAAGCTCTTTGGGTTCGAACTGGGAATCGATGACTACATCGTAAAACCTTTCAGCCCTAAAGAACTTATGGCTCGTATTAACGCTGTCCTAACTCGCAGAAATGCAGGCAAGCAGGATACTAGCGATGTACTGAAGTTCGGTGGTTTGGAAATCAATATTCCCGCAAGAACTGTTTCTGTTGATGGAGTGAGAACAGAACTTACACCAAAAGAATACGATTTGCTATTCTATCTAATTAAGAATAAGAATATTGCTCTATCCAGAGAAAAACTTCTTTCTGACATCTGGGGCTTCGACTTCCTAGGCGATGACAGAACAATCGACACTCACATCAAGAATCTAAGAAACAACCTTGGTCCTTACCGCGACTACATCGTTACACTCAGAGGGGTAGGTTATAAATTTGAATGCGAAGACTAAGTCAAAATTTAAAAGCATAAGGTTTAAGTTGCTTGCATATTTCGTTGCCTTTTCCATGCTGATTGTCCTCATCATTTATGGGCTTCAAGTACTGTTCCTAAACTACTATTTTGCGCAGATGAAAGTTGCAGAAACTAGGAAAATTGCCAATCAAGTTGTAGACACTTATGAGAAAGTAGGCGGCGATCTGTCCAAGCTAACAAAGACTATGGATTTTCTCAGTGCTACAGGTGATGACATATATATGCGCATAGAAACCCTCGGCGGAGAAGCTATAGTGGCGCCTTACGGCGATAGCTACGTTATTCCTAAATATGAAACCAGTATTTCTGATGCACGGGAAAGCCTCCGTCGAAGTGCCAAGAATTTCGCCTCGCGAGTCACTGCAGATTCAGGGTCTCCCTCATCAGAGGGCCGAATTCTAACCTATGCCTGCTTCCTTGATCGAGAGCTTGTTTCACCAGAGGTTGCATCATCACTAGGAAGGAACGGGCTGAAAAGTTGGGATTCTTCCAGCTACGTACTATACATTTTAACGTCGGTTCGCCCTGCTACATCTACGGTTTCAATTTTGCGTGACCAGTTTATTTACGTTTCAATAATTGCAATGTTGCTATCCTTCGTTATTTCGCTGTATTTCTCAAAGAGAATTTCGAGACCTCTGAAATCAATTACAAGGTCTGCGGCGGAAATGGGAAAAGGAAACTATGGTGTGCAATTTGAAAGATGCAATTACACCGAGATTAACGAACTAGCTGATACTCTTACCCGCGCTTCCCACGAGCTAGAGAAGACAGAAATGTATCAGAAGGATTTAGTTGCAAATGTATCTCATGACCTTAGAACGCCGTTAACAATGATCAAGTCCTATGCCGAAATGATAAGAGACCTATCTGGTGACATTCCTGAAAAGAGAGAGGCTCACTTAGCAGTTATCATTGATGAAACAGATAGACTTAATACCTTGGTTACCGATATGCTTAATCTACGCCATATGCAGAATAAGACCATCTCCATTGAGCGAACTTACTTCGACCTTAAAGAAGCTACACTTTCCATTCTTGCATCTTTCGATATAAGATGTCAGCAGGAAGGATACAATCTTATCTTTAACTGCAAGGAAAAGGATGCTGTAATAATTTACGGCGATGAGTCAAAAATTAAACAGGTTATTGCAAACCTCGTTGGCAATGCCTTTAAGTTCTGTGGCGAGGATAAGAAAATCATCGTCAATATTAAGCGCATTGGAAAGAAGGTTCGTTGTGAGGTCCGTGACAACGGCGCCGGTATCGCTCCCGATGAAGTGGATCATGTATGGGAGAGATACTACAAATCAAGTTCCAACCTAGTCAGACCTGTTGAGGGCAGTGGCCTAGGACTTTCCATAGTAAAGGAAATTCTAACCTTACATAAGGCACAATACGGCGTAACAAGTAAGGTAGGTAAAGGCACAACCTTCTGGTTTGAAATGGATCTAGTTAGGAGCAAAGGTGCAATTACTCGCCCCTAAAAGCTTCTATCGCATCATAAATATTTCTGACCGGAACTATCCGGCAGTTTGTACACTTTTCTCTTAGAAGATTTCTGTCGAGTCTGTCAGCACTCTTCTTTGGCATAATGATTTGTTCGTAGCCTAGGCGACTTGCCTCGGCTACGATTTTTTCTGCATTTTGAATATTTCGTAGCTCTCCAGTCAAGCCCACCTCACCTATAGCTATAGTCCTCTTCAGGCAGACTACTCCTCTTACAGACGAATATACCGCTAAAATTACGCCTAGGTCTACAGCTGTGCTATCTGGCTTCAGTCCTCCAACAACATTTACATATATATCCTTATTAACCATGGTCATGCCGACCTTCTTCTCAAGAACGGCAAGTATCATGTTAAGTCTCTGATTATCAATTCCTACAGAAGTTCTTCTTGCAAATCCTGCATTCGCAGCCGCAGTAAGGGCTTGAATTTCAAAGAATACCGGTCTACTTCCTTCATACACGGCGGTTATTACCGACCCTTCCGCATTACCAGTTCCACTCTCGAGGAAGGTCTCAGAAAGATTCTGAATTCCCTTAAGCCCCTCTTCACACATCTGGAAAGCTCCAATTTCACTAGTAGTTCCAAATCTATTCTTATAAGCTCGCAAGATTCTTAGATCGCTATCACGTTCTCCTGTAAAACTCAGCACACAATCAACTAGGTGCTCAACAATTTTAGGACCCGCTAACTCTCCATTCTTTGTAACATGAGCGACTATGAAAATAGGAATATTTCTAGTCTTTCCCAATTTCATCAGCTGATTTCCCATATCCCTTACCTGTGATACACTTCCCGCAGCGGAGTCTAAAGTCTGAGTATACATAGTCTGAATGGAATCTATAATCAAAAACTTCGGTTTAAGATTGTCGCATACATTTATAACGTTCTCCATATTTGTTTCCGCTAGAATATAGAGGTTATCGCTCACTTCCCCACAGACTCTGTCAGCACGCATTTTTACCTGTTCCTCTGATTCTTCTCCAGAAACATATAGAACTGTACCTAGTGTTTTCGCCAAATTGGCTGCTGCCTGTATGATAATTGTGGATTTACCAATACCTGGTTCCCCCGAGATCAATGTCAATGAGCCCTTGACAAGGCCACCTCCCAGCACCCTATTAAGCTCGCCTATACCTGTATCTATTCTCTCATAATCAGCGGATCCGACTTCCTTAAGCTTAGATGCCTTAGCCCCTACTGAAGATCTGCGTCTAGAGTCGTTCTCCGGTATGTCAATCACTTTTTCCTCTACTAACGTGTTCCACGCACCGCAAACGCACTGACCCTGCCAGCGTGGCGCCTCGTAGCCACATTCCTGACACACAAATACTGTTTTTGCTTTCTTAGCCATGCTTCCTCCTCAAACGTTTGTTCTTGAATGTATTATATCAAACCTTGTCTCCCCTGTCTATGAGGAAACGCATAAAAACAAAAAAATACATACTATGGGGAAATTAGCGTAAAGTTTTCCATGGCGTGCATCAAAAGTTTTCCATAGCTAATATCAATAAGAATGTTGCATTTCTGCCATTCTTGTTATAAAATATTTTGCCGTAGGTGCTTTTTCGCAAAAAAGCATCTACACACGAAAAAACTAATCAAAACCCATAAAACAAATAAGAATCAACATATAATCAAAAAAGAAAGGAATTTCTATGTCAAACGCGGATAAAATAAATTCACGAAGAATATTCGGCATCATTTCCCATCCGGACGCAGGTAAGACAACTCTTACAGAAAAGCTTTTACTTCACGGTGGGGCAATTAGAGAAGCCGGCACAGTTAAAGCCAGAAGGAACGCCAAGTTCGCTACTTCTGACTGGATGGAAATCGAAAAACAGAGAGGTATCTCAGTTACTTCATCTGTAATGCAGTTTGAATACGACGATAAGGTAATTTCCATTATGGACACTCCGGGACATAACGACTTCGGAGAAGACACTTACAGAATTCTAACCTCTGTAGACAGCGCCGTAATGGTAATCGATGGGGCCAAGGGTATCGAGGCTCAGACAAGAAAGCTTTTTGCAGTATGCAGCATGAGAGGCATTCCGGTTTTCACATTTATCAATAAGCTAGATAGAGAAACAAGAGACGCCTTCGAACTAGTAGAAGAACTGGAAAACGTACTAGGTCTGCCGTCAGTGCCTGTTACATGGCCAATTGGAAGCGGAATGAATTTCCAAGGCGTTTACGACCTATTAAACAACGAAGTAATTTTATATAAGGCAGGACAGCCATCGGAAACAATTAAGCTTTCAGAAGAAGGAGTCTTTGGTCCAGAGCTGGAGGATTTGATCGCCAGCTACAACCTGTCTACATTAAGAGATGAAATCGAACTGATTCAGGGTGCGGGTAATGAATTCGATATGGATGCAATTTCTCGCGGTAAATTATCACCTGTTTTCTTCGGTTCAGCCCTTGCGGACTTTGGAGTTACAGCATTCTTAGAGCACTTCTTAGATATGTCACCAGCTCCGGGACCGAGAAAAACCACTGAAGGTTTTGTTAACCCTACTGACGAGGAGTTCAGCGGATTCATCTTTAAGATTCAGGCGAACATGAACCCTGCGCACCGCGACCGACTGGCATTTTTCAGAATATGCTCCGGTACATTCCACAGAGGTATGACAGTTACTCTTTCACGTACAGGCAAGCAGATGAAAATCGCTCAGGCAACAGAGCTTATGGCCAACGCCAGAGAAAATGTGGAAACAGCCATCGCCGGCGATATCATCGGTATCTATGACACAGGCAACTACCAGATTGGTGACACTTTGACTACAAATAAGCAGCCGCTGTTCTTTGAGCCGCTGCCAACGTTCCCACCAGAACTGTTTTGTTTGGTGACGCCGAAGAATACAATGAAGGCAAAGCACTTCCAGAAGGGTGTGGACCAGCTGGCTCAGGAAGGTGCAATTCAGGTTTACCGTAATGAATACAATGAGGTAGTTATCGGTGCTGTTGGTCAGTTGCAGTTTGAGGTTTTCGAATATAGATTGAAGAACGAATACAACTCAGATATCAGAATGGACCACCTGGACTTCAGCGTGGCAAGATGGGTTGACACAGACGATATCGAAGCGGTGAAAAATACCCTGGACTCCAGAAGCATGCTGGTTTACGACCACTTCCAGAGACCGCTGATTCTATTTGCAAACCAGTTCACATTGAACTACTACATCGAGCGTCATCAGGACATCAAGCTTCTTGAGGCTCTGGACGTTAACAGCACTCTAGGCTAGACAAAATCAAAACCATCAAAACTACCAAATCATTGAAAGAGGATTTATATGAACAAACCCTATATTTGCGCATTTATCACCATTTTCTTTTGGGGGTCAACTGCGGCCATAAGTAGCCTGGTTCTAGATTCGATTTCCACATTGGCCTTGGTTTTCTACGGGTCCCTCGTGGCAACAATCTTCCTTCTGGTTTTGAACATTGTTACAGGAAGAATTGGGCAGGTTAAGGAAATCACAGGACGCGACTATGCCAATATGTTTGTAGTGGGAATGCTGGGAATATTCCTTTATAACGTTTTGTTATTCTTCGGAATGACAAGAATTTTGGTCCAGCAAGCTTTTATCATCAACTACCTGTGGCCGATTTGCATTGTGATTTTCTCATGCATAATACTAAAAGAAAAACTTACGGTAATAAAATGCATATCCATGCTGGCATCTTTTGCAGGCGTTGCCGTTGTTGCAACAGGAGGCAACTTTTCAAACCTTGGAAGCCTTGATTTTCTAGGCGTTCTAGCGGCTTGCCTCGCAGCAGTCTTCTACGGACTTTTCTCCGTGCTGACTATCAAAATTAAATATGATAAGTTCGTAGCCATGATGGTATACTATTTCTTTTCAACCATCGTGTCAGCCGTAGCGCTACTAGCCACAAACACATTCATCATCCCGACTGCCAGCCAGATTCCGGGAATTCTTTGGATTGGTATTCTAGTTAACGGCGTAGCTTTCACCCTATGGTCCATAGCAATTGCTGCCGGAAACACTGCGAGACTATCCAATCTCGCTTATCTGACGCCTTTCGTCTCCCTAATCTGGATTTATTTCCTCATAGGCGAATCGATTTCCATGGCTTCAGTCATCGGCTTACTTATCATCATTTCAGGCGTTGTCCTGCAGATGTTCGACAAACAGAAATAAATAACGCGGCGCAACAAGCCGCAAATATTTTAATAGGCAAAAACTCTAAAACCCAGAAAGCTTACGCTTTCCGGGTCTATTTGTTTCCATATAAAATCGACTATGCGTCTTTATTTTTCAAGGCTAGCCTGATATTCAGCCATAATCTTTTCAGCAAGAGCCTTAGGAACTTCTGCGTATTTTTCGAATTCAAGATCGAATGTTCCTCTACCCTGAGTCATTGAACGAAGTCCTAGTGAGTAGTCAAACAATTCTGCCTGAGGTGCAACTGCAACTAGCTTCTGTCCTCCGTTTAGCTGAGGTTCCATACCTAGAATCTTACCTCTTCTCTTGTTCATGTCGCCCATTACATCTCCCATGTATTCATCAGGAACGTAGATGTTCATTTTCATATATGGTTCAAGTAAGCACGGCTGAGCTTCTACGATACCCTTCTTAAATGCAAGTGATGCTGCAATCTTGAAGGAAACTTCGTTGGAGTCTACATCGTGGTATGATCCATCGTAAAGAACTGCCTTAACATTTACTACCTTACATCCTGCTAGAGGGCCCTTCTGCATGCTTTCTACTAGTCCCTTTTCTACTGCAGGTACATAGTTCTTAGGAATTGATCCACCGAATAATTCTTCTGAGAACTCGAATTCCTTATCTGAAGGTGAGAATCTGATGTGAACGTCACCGTACTGACCAGCTCCACCGGACTGTTTCTTATGCTTACCCTGAACATCGGAAGTTCCCTTAATGGTTTCTCTATAAGCAATCTTCTGAGGTACAGTCTTAACCTTTACGCCAAATCTATCCTTTAACTTAGCCATGATAATTCCAAGCTGGATATCTCCCTGTCCGCCTAGAAGTGTCTGGTGAGTTTCTGAATTTCTCTGAACTACGAATGAAGGGTCTTCTTCTCTTAGTCTTGCAAGGCCAGTTCCCATCTTTTCTTCATCGTTCTTATCTTCAGGTTCAATGGCGATGAAGTAGTTTGGTGATGGATAGTCAAGAGGAAGATAAACAATAGGGTCTTCCTTATCGCATAATGTATCACCTGACTGAGTATACTGAAGTTTTGCAACAGCTACGATATCGCCTGCTTCTGCATAGTTCAGTTCTAGCTGGTTCTTACCTCTTAAGAAGAATAGCTTACCAAGCTTTTCAGGCTTTCCAACTCTCTGGTTGTATAATTCCTGTCCGGAAACAACCTTACCTGTAACAACCTTCATAATAGAAATCTTTCCAACAAACGGGTCAATGATTGTCTTGAATACGAATGCTGAAGGTGTAGCATCTGTAACTGACATTCTTTCAACTGGTTCGTTATCGTTGAATCCCTGGTAAGGACCGTGCTGAAGTGGAGTAGGTACATAAGTTACTAGAACGTCTAGCAGACCTTCGATACCGTGTCCAAGGCTGAATGCTGATGAGCAAACTGGTACGATATTACCTTCGGAAATACCCTTTACTAAGCCTTCTTTGATTTCCTGATCTGTGAAATCTTCGCCTTCAAAATATTTTTCCATAAGCGTATCGTCTGCCATAGCGATAGCTTCCTTAAGTTCTTCGTCAATTTCAGCAGTTAGAGGCCAGCTGAAAGGAATAAGAGTTTCTCCAAATCTTTCCTTTAATTCTCCGAAAGTCTTGTAGAAGTCGAATTCATCTTTGTCTCTCTTATTGATTACGATAAATCTTGGAGTCTTAAACTTTTCGCATTCGTTCCATGCAGCCTCAGTACCAACCTGAATTCCTGCACCTGCGTCAACAAGAATTACTGCAGCTTCTGCCGCTCTCAATGCAGCGTGTACTTCACCTACAAAATCGAAATATCCTGGAGTATCTATGAAGTTAATCTTGCTGTCTTTCCATTCTACAGGAACTACAGATGTATTAATTGAATATCCTTTTTCAATTTCCATCTTGTCGTAGTCGGAAACTGTGTTGCCGTCTTCAACTCTTCCAAGCTTAGTGATTGCTCCTGTTGCCAATAATGCAGATTCAAGCAATGTAGTCTTTCCGCATCCGCCATGACCTAATAAAGCAACGTTTCTTATAGTTTCACTTGTATATCCTTTCATTTGACAGGACCTCCTAATTGTTATGTGTACTTGCGTACGTTACCCAAAGTATAACATAAAACTTTTATACAGTACAGTGATTTTTATTTCCATGATAATATTCTGTCAAAGTCGATATCATAGGTTCAAAAAAATGCGCGATATAATTCGCGCATCCATAAATAAAGAATAATTATAAGACTTGCTTTTCCTCATAGCAAGCCAGTAAGTATGACGGATTTTCATAGTACATGCTGCTGTTGTAATCATCAATTTTCTCACTGATAAAGGAGTTGTACACTTCGAAAAGCGTATCCACTATCTCAGCATTTTCCTTTTCTGCCGCCATTTTAATCAGCCTTTTATAGACCTTTCCTATGTCCCAGTGAGACGGTATTATGTACCTGCAATCGCCAACATTATCAAAACTCCCAGCCTCTATATTCGCCTCTTCAATAAAATCCTCTGCCACGCGTTCTATATTGTCGCAATGATAAACATCAGCCAGGTCATAGATTTTTTCAATCCTTTCCTTTCCTAACCTGTTTACTACATAGGATCTGACGTTTTTAGTCTTTCTTGCAATATAGTCAATTAAGCCACAAGTGTAAAATAAATCATTATCCTTCGGACTTTCTCTTCCAATTTCCTTTCCCATTATTCCACCACCTCACAACCTCTGTATTCCAAACAATCCAATGCTTCCTTTGTGCAAAAGCACATCTGATGTGTCGGATACTTAAACTTAGCAAGAACCCAAAACTGTTCTCTCGTTATAGTTCCATCCATATAATCTGCAATATAATTATAGATTTGATCATCAGCCATAGCTCCAATTACTATATCATATTCGTGAGCCTTTCCTGAACGGCAGTCAATAATAAAATCTAGCCACTCATCTGTCATTTCTTTGAATTCTTTAATCTTTAAATTCATATTCATCCGTACATCATACACAGACACAATTTTAGTCTTATATCGTCTTGCCCATCTTTGAGCTTGTTCTTTTATAATAGTGCAGTAAAATCCGTCACCGAAATTTTTTGTATTATGCCCCTTTCTAATCCCAGGCACCTCTACTGCCATATATCCTCCATGGAACACAGTCATCATTGCCATAAAATCACTCCCTTTCGCCTGAAACCTATTCAGTCTCTATATGCATTATACAAATCTATCCACTATTTTTCAACTCTATTTACCTTGCGTCCCCCCTAACCTATACATTCAAAAATTTGAGCCCCACGTCCGGGGACGTGAGGCTCGTAGTTGTTAAGAGGTATATAACTTATTTTGTGTAATCGTAGAAACCAACGCCAGTCTTTCTTCCTAGCTTGCCTGCTCTTACCATCTTTCTTAGTAATACATGTGGTCTGTACTTAGGATCACCGTATTCGTTGTAAAGAACTTCCATGATAGCTAAGCAAACGTCTAGACCAATTAAGTCACCTAATTCTAGAGGTCCCATTGGGTGATTAGCACCAAGCTTCATAGCAGTGTCGATGCCCTTTGCATCAGCAACGCCGTCAGCTAAGATTCCAATACCTTCGTTGATCATTGGAATTAAGATTCTGTTAACAACGAATCCTGGAGCTTCAGCAACTTCTACAGGAGTCTTTCCTAACTTTTCAGCTAGTGCGATGATGGTATCCTTAGTTTCATCAGAAGTTGTAAGACCCTTGATGATTTCAACAAGCTTCATTGCTGGAACTGGGTTGAAGAAGTGCATTCCGATAACCTTATCAGGTCTGTTAGTTGCAGCAGCAATTTCAGTGATTGATAAGGATGAAGTGTTAGTCGCGATGATAGCTTCAGGCTTAACTAACTGATCTAGTTCAGCAAATAGAGCCTTCTTAGCTTCCATATCTTCAGTAGCTGCTTCGATGATAAGGTCAGCATCCTTAACGATTTCGATGTCAGTTGAACCATGAATTCTTCCCATGATTTCAGCCTTATCAGCTTCTGTAATCTTTTCTTTCTTAATCATTCTGTCTAGGTTCTTTTCGATAGTTGCAAGACCTCTTTCAACAGAAGATTCTCTTCTTGCTCTAAGTACTACTTCATAACCGTTCTGAGCTAATACCTGAATGATTCCAGCACCCATTGTGCCTGTTCCTAATACTCCAATTTTCTTCATTTGAAAACCTCCTACGTTATGTACGCGTTGGCGTATAATATGTTTTTGTTAATTTTGTTAAATAATTAACTTTCTGTCTATCGTAATTATAACACAAGTCTAAATAATGTAAAGACCTATCCGAAGAACTTTTAAAAACTTATTGCTGTCTAGCTATGGTACAATCTCAAAAAGCCTAATAATTCTAGGATGCAAGCAAAATTAAAAGTTGGTTTGATTTCTTTTAAGAAGAATGTTAAACTCGAATTGAAAGGAGCATACAATGCATCGTAATGACAATATAATACCATGGATGACAACAGAAAAATATGTTGAGTCGCTATATTCAAATCCACTCCTTGTTTCAATCAAGGAGGAAGAAGTTCTCGACACAACATACTATCAAATTTCATTCCTTGAGAACTTACAATATTATCAGATGGAAAACAACCTTCCGTACAGTCGAAACATTCATTGCTTTAAAATGATAAAAAAAGAATCAACGGAAAAATATTATAGACATCTTGGTGGTATGAATGAGGTATATCTGTTTTTTGAGGAAGAAAGCAGATATACATGCTCAAATTCGCCCGAATTATTTGTTGAAGAAAGAGTGCGACAAGGATTAGAACCGAAGGACATAAAAGAACGCGGATACAAATATAAAGAGTACTTATGGCTTTTAGACGAACTTGCCCTACTGAAGTAATTAATTAAATATATCAAGCTCGATGTAAGCACTGGGAAATTGAACCCCAGTGCTTTTTCGTCTTCCTAATTAACTCCTTTTATACTCCTGCAAATCTCATCCAGCCTCTCCTCAACCTTGAGAATATCGCTCTGCTTGCAAAGAAGCGTCAGGCTGTCACCGCCTTCAATTACAGTGTTTCCACCAGGCACAACCTCTCTGCCCCTTCTCTCAACAGACACAATCAAGCATCCCTGTGGTAGCTCCATTTTGTCAATAGTCTGCCCATCCATAAAGCTTCCAATGTAAACCTCGCAATGCAGCAGCACCTTCCTGGTTCTGTGCACCATTGTCATTCCATAGGCTTTTCTCTCGCCCAAAAGTCTCACGGTCAGCTGATCATAAATAGGTTCACCATTCAAAATATCCGCCATAACATAGGCGATCAAAGCCACCAGAGCCAGTGGCAAAAAGTTGGTAAAATCACCCGTCATTTCCGTTATCAAAATAACACCCGTAATTGGCGCTCTTGAAATGGCAGAAAAAGATCCTGTCATTCCCAGCACCACAAAAGTCGCCACATGCATTTCCTCATAGCCTAGAATCTGGCCCATGCCTAGGGCAAAGATGCCACCAGTCAGAGCCCCTAACACAAGCATTGGCAAGAAAGTTCCTCCAGGCACTCCTGATGAGAAGCAAAATACAGAAAATGCAAACTTTATAAGCAGCAGAAGAACTAGGAATCCAAGCATATATTCTTCAGCAGCCACCTGGCTTACCAGTCCGTGTCCGCTTCCAAGAGCAACAGGACATAACAATGCCAGAGGAATTACCATTAAATAAGGCAAGGAAACCTTAAGTCCTGTAAATCTGACCCATTTATAGAAATCCTGCATCTTGTCTATGCAAAGATTGAAAAGTACTCCAATTGCACCTAGTATAATTCCAAGCAAAATAACCATCCAGTAACGTCCGAGTGGTAAAGCAGTCATTTCAGGTAAGTGGAACACAGGCTCCAGGCCAAATATAGAAGATGAAACGAAATCTGCAGCTACCGACGATGCCATAGTCGCAATTAAGATCTCAGTAGAAAAGTTTTTGTGTAGTTCTTCCAGGGCAAAAACGCTTCCTGCAAGAGGCGCACAAAAGGCAGCCGCAAGGCCAGCACCTGCACCACAGGTTATAAGCATTTTTTCCTCATTGAGAACCTTACCTCTAAGGCGCGCATAGGCCTTGCCCACCATAGAGCCCATTTGAATACTTGGACCCTCCCGTCCAAGAGACATTCCCGTACCAATTGCACAGACTCCGCCAACAAACTTGGCTGGCAAAACCTTCATCCACGGCTGTTCGATTTTCCCAAGAAGCTCACCCTTAACCTGGGGGATTCCCGAGCCTCCGCAAAGAGGCACCTTCTTGCAGCAAATATACAGCACCCCTATGGATACAGCCACCGCCAACAAATAAAACAGTAGCCACTTATCGAAGCCTTGAATATTGGAAAGGACAGAGCCTCTTAGAGACTCTGCCTTCTGTAAACTCATTCTGAAAAGAGATATAGGTAGCCCTGCAACAGCTCCTACTACAGCTCCCTCCACAATCATCTTATATTTGTTGGATTCAACAGTTTTTATTATCGTTTCGATTTTAGCGTTCATTAAATTCCTTAATAATTATTATACAGATTTGTTGTAACATACTCAGGATCACAAGTAACATCAATTCCCAGGGCACGAAGAGTCTGCTCATCGTGGTCGCTTAAAATTGCAGTACAGTGAGCTCTGCATCCATTTAGACATTTAAGCTTGTCAGCCGCCATCTGAGCTGTCGGATTATGAGTTCCGGACACAGTCAAAGCCATCAAAGCCTCCTCACAATTCAAGCTGCCCCTGTCATAATGAAGAACATCAGTCTTCAAGTTCTGAGTACCTTCAAGGACCTGTGGTGAAATGAGAAGAACTTCATCAGGAAGACCTGCCAGCTGCTTAATGGCATTAAGCACCGCAGCCGCAGATGCCGCCATTCTTCTTGAACTTCTTCCAGTGACAAATGAACCGTCCGGCATTTCAATAGCCATTGCTACAACGTTCATATATCTTTCATTCTGGCGTTTCTTTTCCACATAGTCGCGGGCAGGCTGAACAACCTTTCTATCGCTGACTTCCTTGCCCACTTCCTTCATTAGAAGCAATGCCCTCTCACGAGAATCTCCGGAAATCAAACCCTTCTTGTAGTCACATTCTGCAATAAGGTATCTTCTGATGATTTCCTGGTACGCCGCCTCTCTGCATACCTCATCATCAGTAATAGCGAAACCAACACGGTTTACACCCATATCTGTAGGTGACTGATACTCAGTAGTTCCGGTAATCTTTTCAATAATTCTCTTAACAACAGGGAAAACTTCCATATCTCTGTTGTAGTTTACTGCACTTACCCCATAAGCTTCCAAATGGAAAGAGTCCAGCATATTAACATCGCGAAGGTCTGCAGTTGCAGCCTCATAAGCGATATTTACAGGATGCTTAAGCGGCAGATTCCAGATAGGGAAAGTCTCAAACTTAGCATATCTAGCCTTAGTTCCTCTCTTGAAGTCATGGTAAAGCTGAGATAAGCTTGTTGCCAGCTTTCCACTACCACCACCTGGGCCTGTAACAACAACGACAGGCTTGCTAACCTCAATGTAAGGGTTGGCTCCATATCCCTCGTCGCTAACAATTGTATCAACGTCAGTTGGGTAACCTTTAGTAAACTTGTGCTTGTAAGTTTTGATGCCTCTGCGTTCCAATTTGTCAATGAACATATTCACCGACGGAGCGTCTTCGTAGCGCGTAACCACCACGCTGTTGATTTTTAAATCGTGCTTTCTGAAAATGTCTATGAGACGCATAACCTCCAGATCGTACGTAATGCCGAAGTCGTGTCTCGTCTTGCTTGTGGTAATGTCTCCTGCATATATGCAAATTATAACCTCTGTCTGCTCCTTCATCTGCTTCAGAAGCTTAATTTTCGCGTTTTCATCGTAGCCCGGCAGAACTCTCATAGCGTGCTTATCGTGAACAAGCTTGCCTCCGAACTCCAGGTACAACCTGTCGGCATCTCCGTTCTCAATTCTCTCAAGGATGAACTTCGACTGCTCTCTTAAGTATTTCTCTGCATCAAAACCTACTTTTGCCATTTACTCTTCCCACCTTCCTATAATCCTAAAATGTATTTTTTTATACTCTACAATGCCAGCTGAACAGCCCAAAGCAGTGATGTCACAACCATTGAGCCGATTACAAGACATGCGAGTATTCTTGCTATAAGTTTGTTTTTATCGTTCATTTTACGTACCTCTCTACTGCAGTACTTCTATGTTGAGCTGGTTTCTTCCTTCTGCCATACCGCCAAGGCTTACGTGATAGTCGATTCCAATTGTGCCAAAGCCTTCTTCTGACAGGTTATTTACCACATCGTTGGTAAGAATCTCAAGGTCCATATCTCCATAAGGAGTGCTGTATCTACTGTTATATCTTTTACCTTTTTCAAATACCATCTCATTTCCGGGACCGGCCTGGTCTCCGATTCTCTTTAGGCGAATGCTGCTGTCGGTCAGCTTAAGAGTTGTTTTGCATCCCGGCATTCCTGAGAATTCACTTTCCTCATACATTAAATATTTAGCTCCGCCTCTTTCGTAAAGCTTACCCTCGGTAACGAATTCCATTCTATCCTCGGCTTCTTCACCGACGAGCAGCTTACCCGTTATTTTTAGCATTATATCTTTCATATCCGTAATCTATTATCCTTTCAACTAGTTCACCAAAAGGGACTCCGGCTTCTGCCCAAAGGCTTGGGAACATGCTGTACTTAGTAAATCCCGGTATAGTGTTAATCTCATTGATGAACACCTCGCCTGTTCCCTTTTCCACAAAAAAGTCCACTCTAGCAAAACCGCTACAGTCCAGCGCAATATATGCTCTCTTGGCGTACTCTCTTATTTTTTCACTAATATATTTAGGCAAATCTGCAGGAATGCAAATAATTGTGCCCGCATCATCTGTATACTTTGCATCGTAGTCATAGAAGTCCTTAGTGGCCTGGATTTCTCCTACTGCAGCAGCCTCAGGATATCTATTTCCGATAACTCCAGTTTCTACTTCACGACAATTTACACCTTCCTCAACAAGAATTCTTCTGTCGTATTTAGCAGCTAATACTAAGGCTTCCTTAAGTTCTTCTCTGTTTCTTACCTTTGAAATTCCCACGCTCGAACCCATATTAGACGGTTTTACGTACATAACATAGGATAAGTCTGCTTCAATTTCATCTGCAACTTTCTCAACATCTTCTGCTACGTCTTCACCATAAACTAGGTGGAATGCGCTTGTTGGAATTCCTGCTTCCTCGAATAACTTCTTTGTAGTTGCCTTATCCATGCACGCTGATGATGAAAGAACTCCACATCCTGCGTACGGAATATCCATCATTTCAAAAAGTCCCTGAATGGTTCCATCTTCACCATAAGGTCCATGAAGTACTGGAAAAGCAAAATCAATCATCTGAGGTAAGTCGCCAATATTAAGTGGCTTACTCTCCTCTTCCCATCGTCCATCTTCAATATGTGAATCTTCACCTTCAAAAAGCCTCCACTGACCTTTTTTAGTAATCCCTATTTTTACAATTTCGTATTTCTCTTTGTCTATGGCTCCCATTACAGAAACTACCGACATACGAGAAATCTCATGTTCTCCTGACTTGCCGCCAAAAAAAACTCCAATTCTTTTCATGCTAATCCCCTCACAATCTACATCTTGTCATATAAGCTTTCAAGATGCTCTTTATCGAAGTGATACTTAGTCTCGCAGAAATGGCAAACAAGTTCTGCTTCACCATCTTCATCAATAATCTCTCTCAAATCCTTCTTGCCGATTGTCATTAGTGCCTGCTCCATTCTTTCTTCTGAACAGTCACATTCCCAACGCATATCCTTTGTTTCCATTGCATCTAGCTTATAGTCTTCAGGCATATCTTTGAAGATTTCATCCATTAAATCCTTGACCATACCCTCTTCAGTCTTGCCAGCTGATCTAAGCACAACTCTCTCTATAATAGTAGTAAGTGGTTCCATCTTATCCAGCATTGCCTCTAGGGCATCGATGGCTCCTTCAGGGGCAAATGGAAGCATCTGAATAATCATTCCGCCGGAGCACAGCACTGTGCATTCCCTTGAAATCTTTACGCCAAGGGCAACAGATGAGTTTTGTTGTTCTGAAATATAGTAGTAAGCAGTCAGGTCGTCTGCGATTTCACCTGTAACTAGAGAAATCTTTCCAACATAAGGCTCCTTAAGCCCCAAGTCCTTAATTACTGTCAGTTCGCCGATTCCAATAGCGCCGCCTACATCAAGGTGTCCGTCTTCTCTCAACGGCAGGTCAACACTAGGATCTGAAATATAGCCCTTCACTCTGCCATCTGCATATGCAGTAGCAAGAATTTCTCTTGCCGGACCGTCCCCCTTAAACTGCACTGTCAGCTTGTCGCTGTCGTTTTTCATCATCAAAGCCATCAGCCCTGCGCCTGTCAGTACTCTTCCTAGCGCAGCTGTTGCCAGTGGTGTTGTGTTATGAATTTTTCTTGCTTCCTCAACCATATCAGTAGATATGGTAAGGTAAACTCTAAAAGATTTACTTCTGTCTATTGCTGTAATTACTTTACTCATATATAATTCATCCCTTTCTTTACGATTGGTTTCGCTCTTATCAATAATCATATATTTTATCACAAATCACACAATTTTAATACAGAAAAAACATAAATACAAGTTATAATTTATTTGTAAAATCGAAAAATATAATAAACAATTAAATATAACGAAAGGGGATTATTATGAACGACTGGAATAACAATAGTAATAATAATGACGACATCCGTAAGACGGATGAAGAATTTAACAACGCCAGCGGACCCGAGACAAATGATTCAGAACCACGCTATTATGAGGCTGACTTTCGGGAAGCAACATATCATGAAGCTCCATGGTCAAGATCTTACGAGAAAGATTTCAATTCGGGAATTGCTCAGGCAAAAGAACCTAAGTATGTGACTAAGAAGGTTTTAGTAATCACCGTCATTCTGTGCATGATTCTCACTTCTGCCATTACGGCGGGGCTGGTAGTCTACATGTCAGACAGTGGCACATCCTCAACAGGAAAGAAGGTTTCGGCAACAAATTACTCTCTAGAGAAAGCAACCGGTAGCGAGAAAACCATTCAGGAAATTATCGCCATGAATGAAAACGCTGTTGTAGAAATCAGAACTGAGTCCATTTCTTATGATATGTGGATGAGAAACTATGTAACTGAAGGTGCTGGAAGCGGCGTAATCGTAGACACTAAGGGCTATATCATCACTAACAATCACGTAATTGATGGTTCTAGTAAGATTACAGTCACTCTGAAGAATGGCAAAGAATATGAGGCTACTCTAGTAGGCACTGACGCTAGCAATGATATTGCTGTTTTGAAGATTAAGGCTAAAGGCTTAACCGCAGCAACTTATGGAGATAGTGATGAAATTTCTGTAGGTGACTTATCTGTTGCAATAGGTAACCCTCTAGGAGAACTTGGGGGAACAGCATCTCAGGGTATTATCAGCGCAACTGACAGACAGATAACTGTGGATAATAAGGAACTGACTCTGCTTCAGACAGATGCATCCATTAACCCAGGTAACTCTGGCGGCGGACTTTTCAACCAGTACGGTCAGCTTATCGGCATCGTTGTAGCAAAGTCATCCGGTTCAGACGTCGAAGGTTTGGGCTTTGCAATTCCAATTAATACAGCAGCTAAGGCCGCAAAAGAAATAATTGAAAATGGTGGTTCAACTTCATCAAGTAATCCTATTATAGGAGTTCAGGTTGTGGATATTCAGGATGCCGAAACTGCAATGCAGTACAATGTGAGACTTACAGGGGTTTACATCCAGAATGTAACATCTGATGAGGCTAAGAAAGCCGGCTTCAAACAAGGGGATTTAATATATTACGTAGGAGACACGAAGATTGAAAATGCCGATGGTCTTTCAGCAGCACTTGCAAAGCACAAGGCCGGTGACAAGGTCAAGGTAACGGTTATCAGAGATAACCAGACAGTTCAGCTTGAAGTAAAACTTCAGGAAGGCTAAGGAATCGAAAACCGACCATGCTTGTGAAATCCATGCGGTATGGTCGGTTTATTATTGTTTATCATTTATTCTATGCTATGTAAACCCATAACACTATAGTCGGAACTAGGAAAGTCAAGCTTCCTATGAAAAACACAGTATATCCATGGTAAAACTTCTCCGACAAAGAGAATACAAGCTCCCCAGCGATTACAGCAATTGCAATTTTTATAAGATACTCCAGTAAAAGATATATTCCTATAGGCAGACTTAAATTCGTACCGGAAAAAATTGCAAGACTCTGAATATTGCTTTCCAAACCTGGAAAACCGTAGTATTTGTCTACCTGCATAAATCTGAAACAAAAAGTGATAGTCGCGGCACACACCGTATAAATTCTGCATATATGCCGTTTCATATGAGTTACTCTTTTCTTTCCCGAATAAGAAGACTTTATCAATATATCTACCGCGGATTGCTTTTCGCAGGGTCCTATTCCTGCAAAAGCAAGTAATAATATAAAGAATGGTTTTAGGAAGTCTAGAATATCAGCTATTTTACCTTCTGCCCCTAATAACTTCGTCCATCCAGTTTCATAAATATACTCTATATGCTTGTAGGTTTTGTTCTTTTCTACCAACCTATCATACTGTTCTTTTGCTTTCCTGAACCCTTCGGTTTCAGAAAAAGATGGAGTTAATTCCTTCTCATAGTATCGTAGGACAGCTTTATTAATTTCTCCTTTTTCATACCTTTCATATTGTTGATTAAGTTCCTCTTCAAGCTTCTCAAACCTTTTTTCTTCTTCTTCTAGAAATAATGTCTTTTCCTCTGTCATCGGTCCTGAAAGTTCTGACGAGTACTGCAAATAGTAAGACTCTATCTTATCAATATAGATTGGAGCTCTGTAATATGAGTAGGACTGCACAAGCACAAGAATAATAATTAGCAAAAGGCCCTTCTGCATAAACAAGATTTTTTTACATTCGCATAGGAAAAGATTAGCGTGAACCTTAGTAATGTCCGAGCTGTTTTTTTCTGTTCTAACAAAAGAAGAAATTTTTTCCTCTGCTAATGCTTCCTTATCAAATAGTCGTATTGACAGGAGCAACAACAACGCCGAGACAAAACCCATAAAGGCAATGCCCGCTACCATAGAAGATACCGCACTATTAAATAAATTGAAATTTCTATAATCATTAAAATACGCAGAAGTATCTATAACTGTAGCAAAATTTAGTTGCTTCAAAGGACTCAGCCAAGAGTAGTTTTCTATATTTAACCAAAGAGAAATTTCTCCTCCCATAATGGTGGCAATTGTAACTATGGCATAGATTTCATTATGACATAATACACATACAAAAAACATCATGCTTCCTGCTGCAATCATAGCCATTGATTTAAACATCATAAACAAAATGATATACTGGTTTATACTTAATTCATACGGCGAGGCCAAATACCCATTTAGAGACTGAATCGACGCACTTCCGCATCCTGTAAGATTTAATCCTGTAACCATAAAATAGTTCGTTCCGAAAAGAAGAATCACTAGAACAAGTACACTTGTTACCACGACGAGGTACTTTGCAAATATCAGTTTTCCCCTTCCATTTTTCAACGGTTTAATTAGTAGGAATAAATGTCCCGTCCTTTCATAAAGCATCATGTCAAAGATGATTCCCGCAACGGCAAGGAACATTAATATGTCAGTAACTCTATAATCAGTAACATATTTTAATCCATCTTTATAGTCTTTTTCGATTTTAACTCCGTGCAGATTGCTATATACGTTTGCTGTTTTTTTCAAATCGTCTTGGTTGAATCTGCTTCCCCGAAATAGCAAAGATTCACTCATATCCTCGGCTTGCTTCTCGACGTTGTTTATAAATTCCTCGTGAGAAACATCATTCTGTTTCTGAATTTGTTGCGGACTACCTTGCTCAGAATTAGAGGGCATACCATCTCTCGTTATCTGAGAAAAGAGAATTGCCCCATTTAGTGCTAATAGTATCATAAGGAATACCAACAATCCTTTTCGTTGAACGAGCTTCCTCCATTCATAGCTTATAATGCTTATCATCCTTTACAAACCCCCAAAATAATAAAGGTATACATCCTCAAGAGATGGTCGCACCTCTTCCGCTTTCCTCGTAAAGTTAGGCTTATCTACTATTACTCTTACATACACTTTATCCTTTATTTGCGAAACACTTCCAATGCGCCAATCATCATTTATTCCAGCGTATTGTTCTGGAAACAATTCCACTTCAAATACATGTCCTTGGACAGATTCCAAGATGTTCTTTTTTTCGCCCATTTTCAACACTGTTCCGTCGTTTAATAGGACTAATTCTTTTGCTATAAATTCTACATCAGAAACCACATGGGTTGCAATGAGAACGATTTTGTCCTTCGCAATTCGTGATATTAGATTCCTCACCTAAATCCTCTGTTTCGGATCGAGCCCAGCGGTTGGCTCATCAAGTATGAGAATAGCTGGTTCGTCCAGAATAGCTTGTGCCAATAGTAACCTTTGTTTCATACCGCCCGAGAATGTCTTAATTTTCTTGTCAGCATAACCGTTAAGGTCAACTGCCTCAAGAATTTCTGGAATTTTTTTCTTCGCCTCATCTTTAGCCATGCCCTTTAACGCAGCTATATAATCAAGAAAAGCCTCCGCAGTAAACGAAGGGTACAGCGCCTGCTGTTGTGGCATATATCCCACTAATTTACGGTACTCTTCGCCCATACTTACTATTTCTTTTCCATCAAGAGAAATGGCTCCGCTACTCGCCTTAATGTTGCATGTCAGTATCCCAATCAACGTTGATTTACCTGCCCCGTTTGGTCCCAATAGGCCGTATATCCCTGGCGTAAGAGACAAAGAGACACCTTTAAGTGCCTCTTTTGCCCCATAATTCTTTTTTAAATTCTTTATTTCAAGTACCATATTTATCCCCTAAAATTCTTCATCCAATGCCTCTATCCGGGTTGCATTCTTAAAATTTCCCCTATAGTAATCCGATTTCTTTATAATGTTCATGTATTTTTTCTTGTCATCGTATGTGTAGTAAATAAACTTATCCTTCGTTTCACCTATTATTCTATACGGAACATCTCTTTCTGCATCATACATCTTCTGTTCTTTGCCTGTGTCAATATTATAGCTGTAATATTCAGCCATCATTTTTTGCTTACGTTTTAAATAAAGCAGCTTATTGTCATCAACCGTAACACCCGCTTCAATTCCTCCGGCGTCAAACATATATCCATCGTCGATGTCTAGAAGTGACTCTATTTTGCCGTCATCGTCGAAAAACCACTTATAAATATGATTTTCAGAAACCCCCACAACTCCCTCATCGTCGATTTTGCTTTCCTTCAGAGTTTCAATTATGGCATAATCGTTATGTATGCCACTAACAACGAATGGTAACATGTATTTGCAGTCTCCATCTTCATCTATGGACGGTTCAATGGTGCCCTCTTGAATCAGCGTGGTCTGATTCTTATTATTGTCAAAGGCAATAAACTTGTACCACCAGGGGATTTCAGTAGAACGCAACATATAGTATGCTTCATACGGGTTCTCAGCATTCTTTATCTCTCGAACACTATCAAAACCGCCAGTCTCGAATTCCTTGTAGAATTCGGTTTCACTCAGGTATTCTCCTGCCTCACCTTTCATAGTAATTATACAGTGGTCTTTAGAGATTCCTGAGATTTCACACTCAACAGACTCCTTTTTTCTTTCTGTCAACTCTATGATTTTTCCCGAATTCAAATCAATAGCCACAGATTGTTGCGTTTGTACGTCTTCCTCTGATTTGTCATCAGGGTTATACATCCAATAAAGGGTTGTGAATGCCTTCCCTCCAGCATAATATGTGCTCTTTCCCCTTTCCACGAGATTCCAACTATTAGGGGTGCTATCACCACATTGGATTTTACTAACTGTCTTCCTCTCACTTCCATCTCTTTTCATGGAAATAAGTTCCAAAGCATTAGAGTCCTCATTGAAAATAAAGCAATAAATTTTGCCGCAATACTCCGCTAATCCATATGCACCTTGGTATCCCTCATACCATCCACTACAGTCATCATTATTGTGCCTGCAGTTTGCTCTATTACATATAACATAGTTCTTTTCAGTAACATAGTCAAAATACATAAAATGATTATTTTTAAGGCTAAATATCCCATTCTCCCCTACTGCTAGCGTTCCAGATTCGTCAGCACCTTGAACTACAGAATCGCTACTGCTTTCTGCAATGTCTACAGATAGTCCCTCTTTCTCACAGGCCCCGAGCAAGCACATGGTGAATAAAATCAATATTAATGACAAAATTTTTCTCATTGCCTCGTTCCTCCCTAAATTACCTGCACGATTTCCTACCTTTACATTTGCGTATAAAAGCTTACCACTCCGTCCTCGCAACTAAATTTATGTGTGCTATGCAATGATTTTATAAGGAAATCATAGGAATCGGATGCCGTATAGGTGCCTTTACCTCCAGTCATGGATTTGCTTTTTGTGAATTGATTATCTGATGCATTTCCATGAAACCAAACTCTGCCTGTACCAACTATGGTCTTCTTATAAGCATCCACCTGAGCTTTCTTACCCCCTTTATAGACTGTTATCTCAAAATCAGTTATAACTTTCGCTGTTTTCCCTTCGATTGATGAAATTCCAGCAATTTTATACTTGTTACCATGTTTATCTGTGACCGTCTTAGATGTTACCTGAGGAACAGTTATCAATGACTCATTTCCCGTCGCAGAAACATCATCCTCCGCAAACGCTACACCAACATTAAATGTTAAAATTAAACAGGTTGCTAAAATCATTATAATAGTCTTCTTCATTGGTAATGTTCTCCTCTCATTAATTTCTTGTATGCCTTTTGCGCGTAAACTCTTTTTACTCATTTACCACTACTCAATATTGAAGGGATGAGCATAAGTGCACTGAATACGACACTCATTGTAAAACTCTCTGCAAATTCATATTGTAGAGGTAGTAAGAGCAGTACGAGTATGTTTTCGATTAGTAATATTTTTCTAGTTATCCTTTTAAAAACTACTTCCTCGCTTCTAATCAGAGGCCTTTGTGATGTTCCTTTTGGCGCATACATAAGTATGATAACGTCTGCTCCAATCAGCAACATTACAATGATATTAGTATTGCTGGGCATAAATCGAATGATTCCAAGTACAACTAGAATCATTCCCGCTGACAATACAAAACAAATTTTAGGGTTCTTTACGTGAAAACCTCCCGAATATCTTCTCAGAAGAAAGTATCCAATTGAAAAGCATATACTAACCAATAGCATTCTACATATCATGCCAATAATAAGTGCCATAATAACATTGATAATAAACAGGATTAGTCTATTGAAACCAAACCTATATAGCTCTCTGTTATTCTCTGAAATAAGAGATTCTTCTAGTAAGCGTTCTACGAAATATTCTTCAGCTTTCATAACTTCCTTATTCTGCTTAATCTTCTTGCACTATCTGGAATCGGCACTTGATTTATATAGTGACTACAGGTTGCATTCACATTTAGACTTGCCGCAACTACAGAAAGTATCATTAACGTTTTGAAAAACATTCCTTTAATTCTATCCATTTTCCCCATCTCTCCATTAACTCTTGATTTTTAGTTAATATTGTCAAATTATCTATCTGTTCCGTTTCTCCCACATCGGTGATGCACCTTCTCTCTTTCTGCTCATACGCACTGTTTTCTCGGTATTTGGTATAGCTATGTCGATATTATTCTTTTTCTGTTTCAAAGAAATATGCAAATATGAAGAATCCAACCAATCCTCCCATTGATGCAAGAATTCCTTTTGCAGAGAATGTCCATATTTCAGATATAGCCGCTCCAAATGGTATGCTGGATTTTATCATAATATATATCACACTCCCGATTTCAAAAAGCAGCATTACTAGAGCTGCAATTATAGTATATTTCAGAGCTGCCGTAATTCTTTTTTTTTCGAAATTCATCGTTTTGTCCTCCTCCATACCACATCATTCTTTGTTAAACTTAATCATTTTTTGTAGCCACAAGTGAAAAAGTCTGTCTATCTGGTACATAACCACTATTTTTCCCACCATTTCTCCACTTATATATAGTTGTAATCTTCAGGTAACGCTTTGTAGTTGTGTTCATCTGTCTCTCCTTTCTCCTCCAGAATTACTAAGTTATCTCCCGCAACTACTTTTCCACATCGGTAATGCACCCTCTTTCCACTTTTGGTTTTTCTCTGCAGTTTGTATTTGTTCCTTTATACATTTGATGCATCGAATATCCAGTTTTAGACAAGAATTTGGTTTTTTTAATTCTACACCTTACTCCTCTCAAAAAAATTCATGTTGTTGAAATTAGCAGTTTTTTGTTGAAATTAGCATGTAACATCCTCATAAGCGTCAATAAACATATCTATTGTTACGCAAAAGGTTTCTTCTTCGGTACTGATTGTCATTTGGCCGTAATGCTGAGCTACTGTTTCTGACACATTTTTCAGACCAATTCCATGGTGTTTTGCATATCTATTGGTGTACCTTTTGGAGGCGATTTCTAATTTTCTGCCGTTATTCTTGCACCGTGCAGTATCCTCTCGATAGGTGTTAATGACTTGGATGTGCAATAGCCCACATGCTGCGGACATTCTAATAATTAATTCCTTCGGTTCTTTCCCCTCATACAGAGCCCTTATGGCGTTATCCAACAGATTGCCTAAAATAACAACAATGTCCCTTGGATTTATCTGCAAGTCCTGGGGTACACAAACATCGGTTTCTATTTTTGCGCCTGCGTCCGCAGCGTCGCTAAGTTTCAGATTGATAACACCATCAATAAGAGAATTACCTGTTGATATCCATTGCCCTGTAGGCTTAATTTCATCATATATATTACCTATATAATTTTGTAGTTTCTCGCATTCCTTCTGTTCAGCCATTTCCCTTATTGCGACCAGATGATTTTTAATGTCATGACGCAACGAAGAAATCCGTTCCTCTGATTTTTGCAGAATACCGATTTGTTTCTCGTATGCTTTATTTTCCTGTAACACAAGCTGCATTTCAGACTTTTTCCTATACATGTCTTGTATCCTGGATATAAGGAAAAAGACAAGTAAATTCATTAGGATCAAACATATTTCCCCTAACAGAACCGCGCTTGCCTCTACGCATTTATCTAGAACCGCGGCAGAAATAAGTATTGTGAGCGTTGGAACTGTTGAGACAGCAAGCCACTCAGTAATAGCTATTTTATTTCCTTCTTTTAACTCCACAAATTTTTCAATTAATATAACGATTAAGAAAAAAGCATGTTGGCTACTGTAATTCCTATGGTCACAATATGAGTCGTTCCTATTTTCACTAGGATGTAAACAACCAAATCCTCGCAAATTATAGATAGGGACATCGCCATGACAATTGCCAATACACGTTGTTGCAAATTCCCCTCATATGTGAGCGAGATAAGCGCCATTCCCACAAGATTCGTTACTATAATAATTTCAGGAGGCCAGGAAAACACAAGGAATCCTAGACTATTAATCATGTAATATATGAAAAATGCTCCCCTTCGTATATATGATAATGATAACTTAAATTTAAAAGAATTCTTCTTTGCGATTAGTTCATGTTCCGCACTCAAAAATATACAGAATAAGCGACTTATAACGTATAGACGGAATAGATTTCCCACTAAATAAATTATTGCTTCCATATCTACAGTTCCCTTTTTCTTGGAAATATTACATCTGCGTGTTCGAAAATTACTGCCATATAGTTTCTGCTTACTGGTAATTTCTGACCACCAGAAAGGTGGACACAGTTTGGTTGCCACTGAATTACTTTCGTCTCATTTACAAGATAAGATTTATGAATTCTAATAAAATTTCTTCCTACCGACTCTTCAATCTCGTCTAGTTTTCCGTAAAATTCGTATCTTTCATCTCCACAATCAACTATTATTTTTCGATTATAACTTTCAAAATAAAGTATCGATGACACTGCGACTCGACACAGTTCCTTACCGGCTTTAAATTGGAAAACCTTTTGCAGACCTTAAGAGAGCTCCATCCCTTTGCGGACACAAGCAATAATTTTATCCTCTGTAACTGGCTTTATCAGAAAATTCATAGGTCTGCTATCAAATAGGCTCATCGCATACGTTTCCCTTGAAGAAACATAAACAATCTGCACATAGTCATTTTTAAGTTCTCCCCTTATTATGTTCCCCATAGAAACTCCATCCATGCTTTTGAATTCTATATCCAGAAAAATCAAGTCAAAAGGTTCCCCGTCAAGCAAGGTTCTGTGCAGTTTTTCACAAGTGTAGAATATTTCTACACTAATCATATTCTTTAGGTCAGATCCCACTAGGATTTTTTCTATTTGTTCACACATCCTAATGTCATCATCGCAAATTGCAATCTTATACATTTTTCTTCCGTAGCCTTTCTAATCTTTTACAATTATTATAATATCCTAGCTCCACACATTGCGTCAACTAAATAGGAGAAAGGCCTCCCGAACCTTTCTCCATAAAAAATATTCTATATTAACTCCCCTAAATCTTAGAAATCAAGTCCTCTGCTCTGATAATGAATTCCTTCAGGCGTCTTGCATGCCCCTCGGACAATTCCTTTGCCTTCTGCGCGTTTCTGCTGGCAATGGATGTTGCAATTTCCCTGTGTTCAAGAGGCATGTTCTGATATCTTCCCAACTTGTCATAGTACAAATATCTAAATCTCTGGGCGCGTTCCTGAACCAGTTCGCCTAGCTTAATTAAGGTGTCATTTTCCGAGCACTTGTAGATGTAGTTGTGGAAAACTTCGTCCATGTTTAAGACCCTAATAGGGTCGTTAGCATTAACGGCATCCGCATAGTCATCCGCCAGATGCAGGAGCTCATTAATCTGATCATCAGACATTCTCTCAGCAGCAAGAGCTGCCGCGAAGCCCTCCAGATTTTCTCTGACTTCCAGAGTATCCACCATGTCCTTTACAGAAAGGCTAGACGCATAAGCACCCCTTCTTGGTTCGATAATGACCAGGCCTTCCTTCTCCAGCTTACGAATGGCTTCTCTTATTGGAGTTCTACTAACACCCATTTCTTCAGCCAAGTCAACTTCCATCATTCTCGTTCCCGGAGCAATTTTACCCGTAAGTATTTGCTTCTTAAGTTCCTCGTATACCAATTCCCTTAAAGGCATATGGTTCTGTAAGTCAAAATTAATCATGTTTATTTTCCTCTCTTAACTAATCATTTCCTAGAATTAGACTACCGGATACACTTGGTCCAGTAGCTCTCGTACCCTCTTTCTCTCAGCAAATTGCTGTATTTAATAGCATCATCCATGCGGTCATATATGGCAAAAACAGTAGGCCCGCTTCCGCTCATTAGAACAACCCTCGGACTTCCCATCTTCTGCATCTTTTTCTTCAAGGCTAAAACCTTAGGATATGCATTCAAAGTATATTCCTCAAGAACATTTATACATTCCTCATAAACAGCCTCTATTTTGCCATCCTGAATGGCAAAAACCATTCTGTCGGTGTCCGGATGTTCCCTAATCACGCATTCGTCGATGCCCTGATAAACCTCTTTAGTCGACACTCCCAGTCTCGGTTTTGCAATAACAACAGCCCTGCGAATACCCTTCAGCGGCACAAGATCAGTGCCCGTACCTTCTGCACGCGCACAAGCCGCCGCCAATTTATTCTTACGCACTGCCTTGGGCAAATTAGGGTTACATTTCGCCTGCCCCATTACGCAAAACGGCACGTCGGAGCCCAGTTCCGCCCCCAGCGAACAAAGCTCACTAAGTCCAAGCCTAAGTCTCCATATCACGTTAAGTCCATGTAATACAGCGGCTCCGTTTCCACTTCCGCCGGCCATACCCGCGGCTACAGGAATTCGCTTAAAAATGTCTATGTAAACAGTTCCCCCGAGGAGCCTTGATCCATATTTGTCAATAATAAGCTGCGCCGCCTTATATGCAATATTTCTATCATCAGCAGGTAGGAAAGGCTTTCCCGGATTAAGGACAATGTCGATATCGCCCTTTCCTCTGGAGCTATCCTCTTCATATTTAACAGTAACATCATCATGAAATGACAATTGTTGCATCACCATATCCACCTGATGCATTCCGTTGCCCAAAACCCCCACTACATCGAGAGATAAATTGATTTTTGCATAAGACGCCAGTTTAATTTCTTTCATAAGTCTATTCCTTGAGCCTTCTTAGTCTAACACTTGCATTTGCTGTATACAAGAAATGAGCGGATCATACCGCTCATTTCAACATATTATTTCTTTTTCTTCTTATTTGCCGCTCTTCTTCTAGCCAGTCTTTCTTCTTCAGCTATTCTAGACTCAGCCTCTGCCTTTCTTCCTGTGATGTATGAGCTTCCACCATCAGCAATTGGTCTAGGTCTCTTTACCTTATAGTTGCCATTGTCTGGTTCTTCATCTTCGATTTCTTCGTCTTCCTTCTTGCGCTTTTCGTGAGCAGCCTTTCTAGCTTCCTTAGCCTTCTTTTTCTCGACTTCCTTTTCGTGCTCAGCGATGATTTCCTCAACAGGTTTGCCAGTCTTCTTAGCTTCCTTGTATGGGTTAAACGGAGCTTCCTTTTCCTTCTCATCACCCATCATCTTAGCCGCCTGCTTCTTAGCCTGAAGTGTTGAGAAGGCGAAGATTCCAACGAACATCAAAACCATCATAAGCATATAAACTTTTGTACCCTTTGCCTGGTCCATAGTAGTGAAGCTAATCTTCTTTTCCTTGTCCAGAGTATTTCCGTTCTTGTCCTGAAACGCCGGGTCAATTGTAAGAGTATATTCAGTGTTATCTGTAATATTCAGCTTCTTGGTTGTATCAGCAAGTACCATTACCTTCTTTGAATCATCAGGATCGAAGAATACCTTAATTGGAACCTTCTTACCATTTTCATCAGTAATCTTAAAGCATTCGCTGTTTGCCTTCTTAATATCCTTAGTTCCAACTTCTTCGTTGAAAGTAAGCTTAACACAAAGGTTTTCTTTTGTAGTGTTCTTCTGTCCATCTACAGGATATGAATCCTCAATTTTCAGTGTCTGTGCAGCAAAACAAGTATTTGCTGTCATAGTTACAATTAGCGCTACAAGGCAAATAATTGAACCAAGTCTCTTCATTCTGTTGTTCCTCCGATTATCTTTTGTTTCTTTTTCTCAGTTGTCTGAAGAATTCTTTCATTATATTACTACATTCATCTTCAAGAATTCCCCGTTCCACGTGTATTCTGTGGTTAAGCCTGTCTTCCTCTGCAATATTGAACACAGAACCACAGGCACCTGCCTTAGGATCCATAGCTCCAATATACAGATTCTCTATTCTTGACCAGACCATCGCTCCGGCGCACATGCTGCAAGGTTCAACCGTAACGTACATGCTACATCCCGGCAGTCTCCACCCGCCTAGAACCTCCGCAGCCTGCCTAATTGCAATCATTTCAGCGTGCGCTGTAGGGTCCTTGGCCGTCTCCGTCAGGTTGTGTCCCCTGGCAATGACCTGTCCATCTTTCACAATTACCGCTCCGATGGGCACCTCTCCGAGTTCAAAGGCTTTCCTTGCCTCGATCAAAGCTTCCTTCATAAACTTATCCATATATCAAAAGATTTTAACACAGAATCCCTTAGAATTCAATATTTTTTTAATTATATCTACTATCATATCTATCCCCCGCTTCATAAAAGGAGCCACCGCAATAAAGCGACAGCTCCTTTGAAAATCACATATTAATCTCTAATGCAAACTAAATCTACATTTTCTATGCTCCGAATCCAGTTAACGTTGCAATTACAATCAGTACTGCCTGTACACCAACGATGGCGAAGAATACTGGGAAAATGAACTTCCACCATTTTTCAAGCTTAACGCAAGCAAGACCAGACATAACTGCTGCAAAAGCTGTAGGCCATACGATGTTGGATAAACCATCACCAAACTGGTAAGCAAGAACTGCTGTATCACGAGTTACTCCAAGAAGGTCAGCCATAGGTGCCATAATTGGCATGGAAACTGCTGCCTGTCCTGAACCTGATGGAATAAAGAAGTTAAGCAATGTCTGCATGATCAGCATTGCGATTCCGCATAGCCATGCTGGCAAGTGAGAAAGTGGTAATGCTAAACCATATACGATAGTATCACAGATATTACCCTCATTCAGAACCATCAGTACTGCACGAGCGATACAGATCATCATTGAAGCCATTGCTGCTTCCTGGAAGCCTGTTGCAAACTGTTCACCAATTTTGCTAGGACCTTCTCTCATAATGATGGCTGCTACGATACCCATAATCATAAATACTGCTGCTAGTTCTGTGAAGTACCAACCCTTAGTCTTAACTCCCCATACAACAACGATGATTGCAACTAATAAATCAATAAGGACAAGAACCTGCTTAGGACCAAATTCTCTGTTTTCTACACTTGTGTCATCTGACAGAATTGCGCTGAAGTCGTCTCCGTAAACCAGTGACTTTGTTGGGTCCTTCTTAACCTTAAGAGCATAACGGATTACAAAGAATGATGCTACAATCAGCATAACAATGTGACAAATAATACGATATCCTACACCTGACATATAAGGAACTTCAGCAATTCCCTGTGCTACACCAACTGTAAATGGGTTCAAAGTTGCTCCTGAGAATCCCATACCAGCACCAAGTGCTACTACTGCAAGTCCTACAATAGCATCATAGCCTAGGCCGATGAAGATAGCTGCGAAGATAGGAATAAATGCAAGCCATTCTTCGAACATACCAACTGTGGATGAACCTAGTCCGAATAATGCCATGAAAATAGGAATAACGATTACTGAGCTGTTGCCCTTGAAAATCTTCATCAAGAATACTACTAGGCCATCGAAAGCTCCGCTCTTAGTGATAAAGGATACTGATGCAAATGCGAAGAATACAAACATTGCGATTCCCGCTGCGTCGCCCGCACCCTCGTAGATACACTGGAACATCTTGAAGAAGCCAACAGGCGTTGCCTCCACTTCATGCCATGTTCCGGCAACTGCTACCATATTACCCGCTTCATTTTCTACGCGGTCAAAGTTGCCTGCTGGAATAATCCAGGTTAGAATAGTACATAATACAATAATTCCAAATAGAATTGCATAAATGTGAGGAAGATTAAACTTTTTCTTCTCTAGTGGACTGTTACTCATAATAATTCTCCTTTCGTAATTTTTTCTCATCTACTGAATAACAAAATCAAGTATACATCATCACTTTAAATTTGTAAAGTATTTTATTTGACACAACAATATTTTAATGTTAAAATTGTTATGCGAAAACAAAATTTCACTACGAAAAGTTTTTTTACAAATAGGAGACCAATAAATATGCAAAAGTATAATTCAAAGGATATTTTGCGAGACCTAGTGGCTATTAATACTATAGCTGACAAAGACAATAAAGCTATTATGGATTACATGGAAATACTCCTCAAAGGCTTGAATTTTAGCGTAAAAAGGCTATTAAATAAGGATACCGACAGGGAGATTCTAATTGGCGAATATGGAAAGGATCCAGCTATTGGCTTTATGGGGCACACAGACACTGTGGACATTACAGAAGAATGGGCTACTGATCCATTCTTACTTACAGAAAAAGACGGAATTCTTTATGGATTGGGTGCTCGTGATATGAAAGGAGGAATTGCTGCAGCACTTTCAGCTATAGCCTCCACAGACTTGAAATCACTTAATCGAGGCATTAAAGTAGTTTGGACATATGACGAAGAAATCCTCTTCAATGGCATTAAAGACTTCATGAAATCCGGTGAATCATTTGCTGACCATATGATAGTCTGCGAACCTACCGATATGATTCCTATGATCGGTTCTAAAGGTTTGCTTGAATATATATACACATTCAATGGAACAACCACACATTCAAGCACCCCTATTGAGGGAAGAAATTCGAATAAAAATGCAGTACGTTTCCTAAACAAGATGTTGGATTTTGAAGATAAGTTGAAAGAAAACACTACAGATATGTTTTCTATTCCTTATACAACTATGAATCTAGGAATTGTAAATGGAGGTACTGCCATGAACAAAGTTCCTGATCATACAACTGTGTATATGGACTTTAGAATCTGCAACAGCGAAAAAGAATATCCCCTTATTCGTCAGGCTGTAGATGATTCCCTTGCGCCTTTTGATGCCAGCTATGAAATTATCAACGACATACCTTAATTTGATAAGCCAAGTAAATATGTTTCATTATATGAAGAGAAGACAGGACGAGAGGGTGTCTCTTTCCCTGGTATTACAGAAGGTTCGTTCTTCGAGGGAGATAAGATTATTATCGGCCCTGGCCCAATGACTGCTCACGAGGTTAACGAACATATTACAGTAGAATCTCTGAACCAAATTACTACCTTATATAAGGACATGATTGATGAGCTTTGTCGATGATGTGCAAATGAAATAACAGAGCAAAAGCTAAACAAAAACAAAAATAAATCTTGCATTTTATCTCTGGCTATGATAGCATTAGTAAGGTTAAAGTAAAATACAATTTGATAAGAGATAAGGAGCCAAAATAATGACAACTTTACTACGAAACGCCACAGTTTATATATCTGATTCTTTCCAGAAAAAAGACGTATTAATTCATGGCGGAAAAGTTTTTGTTGACTCCGTTAATGCTGACAGCATCAGTGACGTTTTTGTTATTGATTGCACGAACAAAATAATTATTCCGGGTTTTACAGATGTACACGTACATTTGCGCGAGCCCGGTTTTTTTTATAAGGAAACCATAGCCACAGGCACAAAAGCTGCGGCAAAAGGCGGTTACACTTGCATCTGCCCTATGCCAAATCTTAAACCGGCGCCTTCAACTTTGGAAAACCTGAAGGTTCAGCTTGATATTATCGAAAAGGATGCTGTGGTTAAGACAATTCCTTATGGAACCATCACAATGAAGCAGGATGGACGCAGTCAGCTTTCGGATATGGAAGATATGGCGCCATACGTATGCGCCTTTTCCGATGACGGAAAGGGAGTTCAGACAGGTGACCTAATGAAAGAAGCAATGCTTAAGGCAAAATCCCTTAACAAGCTTATAGTTGCGCACTGTGAAGATGAGTCACTTCTTCACGGCGGATATATTCACGACGGCGAGTATGCTAAAACTCACGGCCACAGAGGAATCTGCTCCGAAAGTGAGTGGAAACAGGTAGAAAGAGACATTGCTCTTGCAGCTGAAACAGGCTGCAGCTACCATGTATGCCACATTTCAACTAAGGAGACAGTAGACCTAATCAGAAAAGCTAAAGCTGAAGGAATTGACGTTACCTGCGAAACGGGTCCACACTATCTAGTGCTTACAGATATGGATCTTCAGGAAGACGGAAAATTTAAGATGAACCCGCCGCTGAGAAGCAAGGCGGATATGGAAGCTTTGATAGAAGGTGTATGCGACGGTACAATAGATATGATTGCCACAGACCATGCGCCGCACAGCGCTGAGGAAAAGTCCAGAGGCCTTGAAAAGAGTGCTTTTGGAATTGTGGGACTGGAGACTTCCTTCCCTATTTTGTACACTCACCTGGTAAAGAAAGGTGTGCTTTCCCTTGAAAAATTGGTTGAAATCATGTCAGTGAGCCCACGCAAGCGTTTTGGTTTTGAAGGAGGGATCATTGCAGATGGAGAACCAGCTGACCTGACTGTAATCGACCCGGAAAAAGAATGGACAATCAAGCCAGAAGAGTTTGCAAGCATGGGCAAGGCGACACCTTTCGAAGGATGGAAAGTTAGCGGAAAAGTTTTGATGACATTTGTGGACGGAGAAAAAGTTTATGAAGAGACAGATACTGAAACTAGATAAGATAGAAGAACTTCAGAGCGGCATTTTCAGAATGACTCTTGAAGGTGACTGCAGCGAAATTAATGCACCAGGACAGTTTGTGAACATTAAGGTTGATGGTTTTTATCTGAGAAGACCAATTTCTATTTTCGACTGGGACAAGGAGCATGTAACTCTTGTTTTCAAGGTTGTAGGTGAAGGAACTAAGGTAATGGCTGAGGCTCAGAAAGGCGACTGCTTCGATGTGCTACTGCCACTAGGAAATGGCTTCTGCCCAGAAAAAGGCGGCGAAAAGCCTCTGCTAGTTGGTGGAGGAATCGGAGTTCCACCGCTATATGGCCTTGCTAAGGAACTAGTTGCCAAGGGAGTTACTCCTCAGGTGGTAATCGGCTTCAACAGCGAGAAGGAAGTAATTCTTGCTGATGACTTCAAGACGCTGGGAATTGAACCTGTAATCACTACAGTTGACGGAAGCGTTGGCGTTAAGGGTTTTGTTACTGACGCTATGAAAACAATGGACTACGACTATGTATACACTTGCGGACCTGAACCGATGCTGAAGGCAGTCTATGACGCTGCGCCTGACGGACAGTTCAGCTTCGAGGCAAGAATGGCCTGCGGCTTCGGTGCTTGCATGGGCTGTTCATGCGAAACAAAGTACGGATATAAGAGAATCTGCGAAGACGGACCGATTCTGTATAAGGAGGAAATCAAATGGTAGATACTAAAGTAACTTTAAGTGGTTTAACTCTGGATAACCCTGTGATTCCTGCCAGCGGAACTTTCGGATACGGCAAGGAATTTGCAGAAATCTATGACATAAACATTTTGGGTTCCATCTCATTCAAGGGCACTACTTTAGAGCCAAGACTTGGCAACCCCCTTCCAAGAATTGCTGAATGTCCGGACGGAATGATTAACTCCGTAGGCCTTCAGAATCCTGGACTTGAGGCGGTTTGCGAAAAAGAGCTTGTTGATATGGCAAAAATCTACAGCAAGCCAGTTGTTGCAAACATCAGCGGTTTCTCCATTGAAGAATACGTTAAGTGTGCCGAGGCAATGGGCAAGCAGCCTCAGGTTGGCATCATTGAGGTTAACGTAAGCTGCCCTAATGTGCACAACGGCGGAATGGCTTACGGCGTAATGCCTGAAAGTGCTGCCGAGGTTACTCGCGCGGTTAAGACCGTTACATCAAAACCAGTTTACATCAAGTTAAGCCCTAATGTAACTGATATCGTTGCAATTGCTAAGGCTTGTGAGGAAGCTGGTGCAGACGGACTTAGCCTGATTAACACCCTGCTGGGAATGAGAATTGATATAAACCGCAGACGGCCGATTATCGCCAACAAAATGGGCGGTTTCTCCGGACCTGCAATTTTCCCAGTTGCAGTTAGAATGGTTTATCAGGTCGCAAAGGCGGTTAACATTCCGGTTATCGGAATGGGCGGTGTTTCTTCTGCCCGTGACGTTATCGAAATGATGATGGCTGGTGCAACAGCAGTGCAGGTTGGCGCTGCAAACCTGGTTAACCCTTATGCTTGCAAGGAAATCATTGAAGACCTTCCTGCAGTTATGGAGGAACTGGGAATAGAAAAGTTAGAAGACATTATAGGAATTATCGAGTAATTTTATCGAGGAAGAGGAGGACATTATGGGCAAAGATGTAATTATTGCATGCGACTTCCCTACTAAGGAAGCAACTTTGGAGTTTTTAGACAAGTTTACAGGAAAGAAGCCGTTCGTAAAAATCGGCATGGAGCTGTTTTACGGTGCAGGCCCTGAAATAGTTAAGGAAATCAAGGCTAGAGGTCACAAAATCTTCCTAGACCTTAAGCTTCACGACATTCCTAATACAGTAAAGAGCGCTATGGCTGTTTTAGCCAAGCTTGATGTTGACATGTGCAACGTTCACGCATCTGGCACAAAAGCTATGATGGAAGCGGCTCTTGAGGGGCTTACAAGAGAAGATGGAAGCAGACCTCTTCTTATTGCTGTTACTCAGCTGACTTCAACAAGCCAGGAAAGAATGCAGGATGAACTTCTTATTAACGAAGATCTTGACAAGGTAGTAATCAAGTACGCTCAGAACACTCGAGATGCAGGTCTGGACGGAGTTGTTTGCTCACCTCTTGAAGCAGGGAAAATCCACGAATCTTGTGGTGAAAACTTCCTGACTATTACACCGGGAGTTCGTTTTGCTGATGCAGCAAAAGATGACCAGGTTAGAATCACAACACCTGAAGGCGCTAAGAAAATCGGTTCCGACTACATTGTTGTAGGCAGACCTATTACTCAGGCTGAAGATCCTGTAGCTGCATATGAAAGATGCTGCAGAGAGTTTATCGGATAAGCGACTTCTATGCGACTTTTATGCGACTCACTAAACAAGGCAACAATTTACTTTACATATATTTTTTAGGAGGTTACTAATTATGAAATCAGCAATCGCTAAATCATTATTATCAATCGAAGCGGTTTTCCTGAGACCGGAAGATCCATTCACTTGGGCTAGTGGAATCAAGAGCCCAATCTACTGCGACAACAGACTTACACTTACAGCTCCTGAAGTTAGAACTCAGATTGAAGAAGGTCTGGTTGCAACTATTAAAGAACATTATCCTGACTGCGAAGTTGTTATGGGTACAAGCACTGCAGGCATCGCCCACGCAGCTATCGTAGGTCACCTTATGAATATTCCAATGGGTTATGTAAGAGGCTCCGCTAAGGACCACGGCAGAACTAACCAGATTGAAGGAAAGCTTCTTCCTGGCCAGAAGGTTGTAGTTATCGAAGACCTTATTTCAACAGGCGGATCTGCTATTGAAACCGTAGAAGTTCTTCGTGCTGCAGGCGCTGAAGTTCTAGGTATCGCAAGCATCTTCACTTATGGAATGAAGAAGGGTCTAGACAGAATGGCAGAACACGACGTTAAGAATGTAAGCCTTTGCGACCTTGATGCTCTTGTAGAAGTTGCTGCTGAAACTGGATACATTAAGCCAGAAGATAAGGAAAGAATCCTTAAGTTCAGAAATAATCCATCTGACGAAAGCTGGATGGAAAAATAACAAGTGTTTAGAGACATTTGTTTTATAGGTAATTTAAATTTTTAGTATTAGTATGAGATGAGAGGGGAGAATTAAACTATGAGCGAAATTCGCAATCTAATTAACATTACAGACTTTACTGTAGAAGAAATCGATGAACTAATTGATGTTGCTAACGACATCGTTGAAAATCATTCAGAATACGAGGACATCTGTAACCACAAGAAACTAGGAACACTTTTCTTTGAACCAAGTACAAGAACAAGATTGAGCTTCGAAGCTGCAATGCTTGAACTTGGCGGAAGCGTTCTTGGATTCTCAGAAGCAGGCTCCAGCTCAGCTGCGAAGGGTGAAAGCGTAAGCGATACAATTCAGACTGTTGGTTGCTACGTAGACATCATTGCAATGAGACACCCTAAGGAAGGTGCGCCAATCGTAGGTGCTAAGAGAACCACAGTTCCTATTATTAACGCCGGAGACGGTGGTCACTTCCATCCAACTCAGACTTTGACTGACCTACTTACTATCAGCAGAAAGAAAGGTCGTCTGAACAATATGACAATCGGTCTTTGTGGAGACCTTAAGTTCGGAAGAACTGTTCACTCTCTAATCGAAGCAATGCTTAGATATGAAGGAATCAAATTCGTTCTGATTTCTCCTGAAGAACTTCAGGTTCCTGATTATGTTAAAGCATCCATGGACAAGGCAGGCGCTGAATGGGTTGAAGTTGAAAGCCTGGAAGATGCAATGCCTGAACTAGATATTCTATACATGACAAGAATCCAGAGAGAAAGATTCTTCAACGAGGAAGATTATGTAAGACTAAAGGACAGCTACATTCTTGACCTTGACAAGCTAAGCAATGCTAAGGAAGATTTAACAATCATGCATCCGCTTCCAAGAGTTAACGAAATTTCAACTGAAGTTGACGATGACCCTAGAGCATGCTACTTCTTCCAGGCACTTTGCGGTAAGCACATCAGAATGGCGCTTATCCTGAAGCTTCTGGGAATCAAGAGAGAAGCATAAGCTTTCACAGACTTGAATCATTTGAATAGTTAGAATCGTTAGAATCCTTTGAATTGGAATCGAAAGAGAGGTATGTTTAATGAATATTGATGGAGTAAAAACAGGTATCGTTCTAGACCATATTAAAGCCGGCAAGAGCATGACAATTTACAAGCTTCTTCGCCTGGATAAGATAGATAACACAGTTGCTATTATTCAGAACGCAACTAGCTCAAAGTACGGAAGAAAGGACATTATCAAAATCGACCAGCTAATCGATCTTGACTTCAATGTTCTTGGATACGTAGACAGCAACATTACAGTTAACATCGTTGAAGATGGAAAACTAGTTCGCAAGAAGCATCTTGAGCTTCCAGAAACACTTGATAATGTTATCATCTGCAAGAACCCAAGATGTATCACTTCAGTAGAACAGGAAATCACACATTCCTTCAGACTTACTGATAGAGAAAACAAAATTTACCGTTGCGTATACTGCGATGCAGAGCATAAGGTGAAATAAGGAGAAATTAATTTATGATTGAAAACTATCTTTCTTTAGTGAGGGATGAGTTTAAGGGTTATAATGCTAAATCTCTAATGGCAGATATGATGGCAGGGTTGACTGTTTGCGCAGTTGCCCTGCCTCTTGCGCTTGCTTTTGGTGTCAGCTGTGGTGCTGACGCCGCTGCAGGCCTTATTACAATTATTGCAAAGGATGGCGGCGAGCTGTCGGGAGTGTTCTTCGTCGGACTTCTGGCCGGAATCCTTATGGTAATCGCCGGCATCTTCAAGCTGGGCAAACTGGTCAACCTAATACCAAAACCAGTAATCACCGGCTTCACCTCCGGCATTGCCGTTATCATCGCCCTAGGTCAAATAGACAATTTCTTCGCAGCAATTTTCTTTCCGGACATTGCCACAGTCGGCGAAATTCCAAAGACGATTTTCCTTGACAAGAGACTGAACCTTACTGCAATTGATTGGAGAAACTTAGAGTCCTACATCGGCCCTGCCTTTACAATTGCAGTTCTCGGAATGATTGAAAGCTTGCTCTGTGGCGCCTCCGCAAGCGCCATGACCCATGGTCGTTTTGATGCTGACGTTGAGCTAATCGGCCAAGGCATCGGAAACATCATCATCCCGTTCTTCGGCGGCTCTGGCCGCTGTCCTTATGATGACTGCCTGGAGAATGAACGAATGGGGTTCAATTAAGGATATCTTCCAGCGTCGTTTATATTACAGGAGCTGTCTTCTTTGCAAATACTCAGACCATAACTAACTATTTGCAGACTATCCCTAAGACCGATCGTGTTATCTTATCTGTCCGAGGGGTCTCCGTAATTGACCCTGACGCAGCGCTTTCCCTTCTGGAAGCGGCTGAAAACTACAAGGCTCAAGGAGTCGAGCTCCTAATCTGTGGCCTGAACCACGGTGTCCGCGCTGTCCTTGACCGCGCCGGCGTAACCGAGGCTATGGGTGAAGACAAGTTCTACTGGAGCGTAGACAGAGCATTGATACATAAGCAGAATGCATAAACAAACTTAATCTATAAATGGCAAGCCACCTGTGCCTCGCTTGGTAGCGAGTTCTAGGCCACAGACAGCTTGCCATTTTTTAGTTATTCTTTATCTTTGCTAAATATACCGCTTCAATAGGGAAAAGTACCACGGCACAGACCTTAAATATTCTGAAGAGGCTATTGGCATCGAACCATTCCATATAAGTGTTCAAAAGTCCTAAAATTGCAAATATCACCAATACCCCTATGCACATTTTAAGAGCTTTTCTTATTTGTTTATGCCCATGTTCTTCCGTCTTATATCTGCGAACAGAGTCAGTATATATACAAGCAAAAAGGATGAGTGCAACCCAATATAAGTTTGCTAAATCTAGTGCAACAGCTGCTATACCTAAGATTGTGCAACCAATTATTCCTATAATGTGTCCATTTATGACCATGTTATTTTTCGTATTCATTTATCCTTCTCCTTCAATTCTTGATGTACTATGTCAAACAAATACCCCACTACAAATGCTTGTGGTAGTACAGCTGCAATCGCAGGCCAAAAGGGGGTCTACTGTACCTAGATAAACAAGCATACCTACTACAAATGTAATCGCCGGTAACTTGAACTTCATAGTCGTCTCCTTTCTGCCATTTGTTTAAAATGCAAATCTACTCTCTATCCTATTTATCCCCACATTGGTGATGCACCTTCTTTCTTTCTGCTCACACGTCTTGTTTTCCCGGTACTGGGAATAACTATGCTGATATTATTCAAACTGTTGACAAAGTCTTTTGGATTAGCATTATCCAAGGGACTTTTCTTTTGTTTTGGGTTAAATGTTCGGAGTTGGCCTTAAAAAGAAAAAAACTGACA
>Ga0129313_1000242_pt1 | contig 53352 bp, 44 predicted proteins | sample O1105metagenome_FD_94436 | JGI IMG/M metagenome (GOLD analysis project Ga0129313, IMG submission 94436) | Orangutan group fecal microbial communities from fecal samples from Wisconsin, USA - O1105 metagenome | ecosystem: Host-associated > Mammals > Digestive system > Large intestine > Fecal...
ATGAAAACATCATACCATAGTTTTTTGAAAAAAGTAATCCTAAACAAGGGGAAAGTTTGCACTTTTTTTGAAGAATATGATGTCTCGAACACGGCAACCGGAACCGTAAATGATATGGACGGCAGATAGTAATAGGGCGAAAGCTTCATGAAACAACCCTAAGAGAAGGGCTGTTTTTCTTTACATTGCAAGGTTTGTCATGATAAAATATAATGGACTATAGGAAAGGAGAGATGTCAGTGAGAGAAGTTCTCAGAGAAGAAAAAAAGTTTCTGATTAGCGTAGATGAATTTATTTTTCTATCTCATAAACTCGATCAGGTAATGCAGGGCGACCCTCATAACGGTACTCATGGGTACATGATAAGATCCCTGTATTTCGATACTATATATGATACTGATTATTACGAAAAGCTAAGCGGTGTAGAAACCCGGCGAAAGATAAGACTTAGATGCTATGATCCAAACAGCGATTTCGCTATGCTTGAGATGAAACAAAAGCAAGGATCAAATCAAATGAAAAGATCTCTTAAGGTAGTAAGAGCAGATGCAGAAGAAATGGCAAGAGGTAATTACTCACCGCTGCTGAAGTACCCCGAACCCTTTGCAGCAGAGTGTTATGGCCTTATGAACTATCGATGTTATAGGCCGAAAACAATCGTAGAATACAACAGGAAGGCATATATTGCAAAGGAAAACAGAATAAGAGTAACCTTTGATAATAATATAGTTTCTACGGAGAGTAGCTTCGACCTTTTCAATCCGAAGCTTAATATGAATCCGGTTCTTGATAAGTATGATGTGGTACTTGAGGTAAAATTCAATGGATTTTTGCTTGACTATATCAGACAACTAATAAATCCAGTAAATCGCAGCGAACTATCTGTGAGTAAATATGTTCTGGCGCTTCAGAACAGCTATAAAACCAGACTATAAGGTGAATAACAATTTGTAGGAGACAACTTAAATGAGAGAACAAATTTTTAATCTAATCGAAAATCCAAGTAATATGACATGGCAGGAGATTCTTCTGAATCTTACTATGGCAGCTATTCTTGGATTCTTTATTTTTATTTCGTATTTTATTTCCCACAGAGGAACCATATACAGCAAGAAATTCAATGCTTCCCTAGTGATGCTTACAGTACTTACAGGAACGGTAATGACTGTAATCGGCAATAATATAGCATTGTCTCTAGGTATGGTCGGTGCATTGTCCATTGTACGTTTCAGAACTGCAATTAAGGATTCTAGAGATACTGTTTATATTTTCTGGACAATTATTGTAGGAATTTGCTGTGGTGTAGGAGATTATGTTGTTGCAGCCATAGGAAGCGGAATTGTCTTTGTGATTATTCTTATTCTTGGATGCATAAAAAATGATAACAGAATGTTATTCATAATGAGAGCTGACCGCGCTAAGCAGCCTATGATTAAGGCTCAGGTCTATAAGCTCTTTGATGGAAAGGCAATTCTTAGAGTAGAAAATACCACAGAAAACTCAGTAGAACTTATTTACGAACTGACACAGAAAATGGTTCAGAAGGCTGAGAAAACAGAGCCTGATATTTCAGACAGCATATACAGAATAGGTAATGTGGAATATGTAAACCTTGTTATGCAAAATGACGAGATATCCAATTAGGAGAGGAAAAATCTATGAAGCATAAGGCAGTTGGAATAATCGGCTGCGTTGTTATTCTCATAGTCGGGATAATTAACTGGCCGGGAATATTTCACACGGAGGATAATCAGAGATATCATCAGCATCTGGATGCGCCAAAGAAAGAGGCGTGTACTAAGGATCATAGCCCTAGTGAGCTTTGTTCCCACCTTCCTCTGATAGAAATAGACACGGAAGGAAAGAAAATCCCTGGGGCAAGGAGAACTGAGGCCGAGAGAAAGCAGTTCCTCAAGGACGCGCAAAACCCAGGTGTTACAGATAGAATTACCGCACATATGGAGATTGATGACAGCGAAAAAGAATACAATCATATAAGTGATGAGCCGGCTGTATCTAGCGATATAGTTATTCATGTAAGGGGATACTCATCTAGACGTTTTGATAAACTTGGATACAGAATTAAGCTTGTCGATGAAAAAGGAGAGAACAACCCGCAGAGCCTTATGGGTATGGATGCTCACGACGAGTGGGCTCTTCATGGACCCTTTTTGGACAAGACTTTGCTCAGAAACTACATGATGTACAATATTGCTGGTGAGATTATGGACTATTCGCCAAATGTAAGATTTTGCGAGCTGGTGCTCAACGGTGAATATATGGGCGTGTATGTTTTGACGGAGCTTATTAGCGAGGGCAAAGACGGTTCTAGGTTGCAGTTGTCCGTGAACGAGAAGAATGAGACCTATACCGGCTATCTGCTCAGATTAGATAGAAAAAACAATGATATTTCGGACTGGTTACCGAGCCTTACAACTTACAGTCTAAGAAATGACACCGACTTGAAGCTGGATGTTGAGTTTCCTTCTCAGAGAAAGCTGACGGAGAAAATGCGAAAGTCCATAAACGACGATTTCTCACAGTTTGAGAAGGCCTTGTACTCTTATGATTACGATAACAAGAAATTCGGATATAAGAACTATATAGATATGGACTCTTTTGCTGAATATTTTATCATCAATGAAGCAACGGTCAACTACGATGCGGGAAGCTACTCGACATATATATACAAGGATGTTGACCGTAAACTGAAAATGTGCGTATGGGACTTTAACAACGCCTGTGACAACTATCAGGAGCAGTCACTTATGGACGTACAGCATTTTAATACACATACGAAGCTGTGGTTTGAGATGCTTATAAAGGACGAAGATTTCGTGGGCTGCGTGATACAGAAATACAGATATCTTCGCAAAGATGTTCTAAGCGAGGAATATTTGGATTCTTATATAGACGATGTTGTTGAATATCTAGGCCCTGCCATAGATAGAAACTTCGAGAAGTGGGGATACACATTTAATGACAATACTCTACTTGATCCGGCAAGCAGAAATATTCATTCCTATGACGAAGCTATAAATCAGCTGAAGTCCTTCTTCCATGTGCGCCTAAACTGGATGGATGACAACATTGAATCTTTGAAGCAGTACTGTGCAGAGTCAAAAATAAAGAAATATAACGAAGTTAATGAATAGAAGGGAGGCGGAGCATGAAAAAATTTATAGCAGTTTTGGTATGCATTGCTGTAGTGGCAATATCCGCCGACATTCTTTATTACAGAATCGGAGTATATGTAGATCTGCATCCGGACAAGAAGGTGGAAACCTTTGTAAAAACCCAAGGAGACAAGGTTTTAATGAACAAAGGCAATGGCTATGAAGAGTTCGAAATCAAGGGCGTTAACATGGGTTCGGGCATACCTGGCAAGTGGTCTACAGACTTTGCCATAGACGAAGACACATATTTGAGATGGTTCGGATACATAAAAGAAATGGGCGCAAACACCATAAGAGTGTACACAATTCAGAATAGCGAATTCTACGATGCCTTCTACAAATACAACGAAAACAATCCAGACCCTCTCTACATGATTCACGGCGTCTGGGTCAACGACTACGTTCAAAATTCCCATAGGGACGCCTACGACAAAGATTTTTTTGACACCTTCCAAAAGGACTGTCTGTCCATGATCGACGTAATCCATGGGAAAAAGAAAATCCACCCTGGAGAAATTAACAGCGCCGGATCCGGAAAATATTTGAAGGACGTATCCCCTTGGGTGATTGGCTATATTTTAGGCGTAGAATGGGAGGATATTACCGTAGCCTACACCGATGACAAGTATGGTGATAACGAGAAATATAAAGGCTATCATGGAAAATATTTAGAGACCACTGATGATGCCACTGTCTTTGAAACCCTCCTTGCCAAAGTCGGCGACAGCGTAATGAAATACGAATCCAAGAGATACAAGGTGCAAAAGCTTTTGGCATTTTCCAACTGGCCGACTACAGACCCTTTCACATATTCAGAAGAAATTGAGGATTTGTATATGAAGTGCGCCTGTGTAGACACGGAGCATATCAAAACCACCAAGGACGTAATATCCGGTCAGTTTGCTTCCTACCACGTGTACCCTTATTATCCTGATTATCTTACATGGACAGATGACTGGAAGTCTTATGGAGTAAGTAAGAAAGATTATATGGAGAAGGGAGAGACTAACACCTACAGAGCCTATTTAAGTATGCTGACAAAGCATCACTCCATGCCTGTGGTTATTTCAGAATTTGGTGTGTCAACAGGTAGAGGAATGGCTCATCAAGATTTGAATACCAATAGAAACCAGGGTCATATGTCGGAGCAGGACCAGGGCGATGCATTGAGAGAATGTTATGAGGATATTAAGTCTTCAGGGTGTGCGGGGTCTTGTATTTTCTCATGGCAGGATGAGTGGTTCAAACGTACATGGAATACTATGTATGCTGTTGATATGACTAGAAATCCGTATTGGTCAGATTACCAGACCAATGAGCAGTATTTTGGACTCCTCTCTTTTGACCCTGGAGATAAAAAGTCTGTCTGCTATGTAGACGGCGACGTCTCTGAATGGAAAGATAAGGATATTGTTGCAGATACAGGAGATTTACAGCTTTCTACTAAATATGATGAGAGATTTGTATATTTCTTAATAGAAAAGAAAAATCTGAATTTTAAAAAAGACACTATTTACGTGCCTATGGATATAACACCTAAGTCGGGCAGCAGTTATTGTAGCAATTTCAATTTGAAATTTGACAGAGGTGCAGATTTTGTTATGAAAATTAATGGCAGAGATAACAGCAGGGTAATGGTACAGGAAAGATATGAGGTTTTACGCTCTACTTACTCCCAAAACCTTGATGGTTTTGATACTTATCTTAAAGATAATCTGCCGGCAAAAGATGCACCTGGGTTCACCAATATAGATATGATTCTTGAAATAATTAACCCTGACAAGAAGATGCACCCGAAGAAGGCATTAGATGACTTTGATGCGTCTTTTGAGACAGGAAAACTGCGTTATGGGAATGCTAACCCGGAAGCGGAGAACTTTGACTCCCTAGCAGACTTTATTTGTAATGGGGATTATGTTGAGGTTAAAATCCCTTGGCAGATCCTTAACTTTGCAGACCCGTCAACTATGGAAATTCACGATGATTATTATGATGGAAACTATGGGATTAAATACATCAATATTAATAAGATGTACCTGGGAATCACTGAAGGCGGAAAAGAAAGATGTAAGCTGGAGCCTATGGAACTTAAGGGCTGGGACCGAAAGGTTACCTACCATGAGAGATTGAAGAAATCATATTACACGATGCAAAAGGTATGGGGAGGAAAGAGCGCAGGATGAACATAGAAAGAATGCTATATGTGTATTTGTTTATCTGTCTTGGCATGATTTTCTTCTACGTAGCTATGGCAGTGTCTTTTAGGCGTAGAGAAAAAAGGACCGTGAAAGTCAGCAGTGAATTTCGGGATAAAGTAAGCCGGGAACTTGAAAATATTGAAAAAGGCGGCAAGGTAGACGAAGCACATAAGCAGTTTATGGAAAAGAAGCTGAAGAAAATTAATAATATGATTGCCTTTGACGGAATGCTGGAGGAGATTTTTGACGAGAAGGAAGAACTTGTAAAGGAATACCTGTCTCAGCTTGAGTCTGTTTTTGCTGATCTTACTTCTTACTACTGTAAGCGAAATCAGCTGGAGTCGGCCTATTACCCGTATATTATAAAAAAATACAGGCTCATTGAAGGAAACCCCAATTCAAGTATAGTTGAGGCCATGTATCGGATGCTTAATATAGACTATCTTTATGGCAGGGAAAATGCTATGCAGGCTATATACACCACTGGTGACAGCTACTGCGTGGTCAAGGCTGTAAAGATATTAGACAGAAGCAATATATTTTTTAATAGCAAGCTATTGACTGATGGACTGCTGAATTTCACAGGCGATAGAGCAGAGCTTGACAGGCAGTTTACTCATGATTTTGAGAATTTTTCACCTGAGATGCAGGTGACATTACTTAATTATCTTAGATTTTCATCGGGGGATCATCAGGAGTTTGCTTGTTCTCTTCTTTCTGATGAGCACCGCGATAATGAACTGAGATATTCGGCTATAAGATATTTGGCAAAATATCCTTATGAAAAAGCTGGAGAATTGATTAGCAAAATGGCGGTGAGTGGAAGTGATGCCAGCTGGCAGTACGCCGCTATCGCATCTACAGCTCTTGCATCCTATCCTTCGGCGGAAAATATTGAGATTCTTAAGAATAATTTATATAGCTCCAATTGGTATGTCAGATTCAACTCTGCTGACAGCCTGAAAAAGCTGGGAATTACTTATTTAGAACTTGTTGAGGTTATCGACGGTGAAGACAGATACGCATCGGAGATACTTAGATATAGAATGAAAGCAGACAAAATGAAGACTGATAATATGAGAAAAAAGGAGACTCAAGGCGCATGATTGACGGAATAGATTTGTTTCTTAAAATAGTGGGAGTATTTTTCATAATCTATCTTATTGGGTACTCAACTTTTCTGTTTTTATCTGTCGTCGTAGGCTCGTCAGAGCTTTACAAGATTCATAGGCAGAAGACATTACAGAATTTCCTGCCCAATGATTATTTTATTCCTATTTCCATAATAGTTCCTGCGTACAATGAAGAAGTTACTGTTGTGGAAACGGTGAAATCCCTATTAGGACTTGAGTATAAACTATATGAAATTATAGTGGTTGATGATGGCTCAAAAGATAATACAACTCTGGAATTAATAAACGCCTTTTCTATGTATCCGGTGCAGAAACCTATAAGAATGCAGGTGGATTGCAAGCCTATTGAATATGTGTACGAAACCAATGACTACAAGGTTCCTATAACTGTAATACGAAAGGAAAACGGGGGAAAAGCAGACGCTTTGAATATGGGGATAAATGCTTCAAGTTATCCATACTTCATCTGTATGGATGCTGACTCAGTTCTTCAGTATGACTCACTTCGAAACATCGTTGAGCCTATATTGACTAGGGATAATGTAGTTGCAGTGGGAGGCCTCATAAGAATTTCTAACGATGTGGAACTGGAAAGAGGACGAGTGAAGCGTTACAGACTGCCAAAAAAACTTATACCATGTATGCAGGTTTTAGAATATGACAGGTCTTTTCTTGCTTCAAGAATATTATTTGATAAGTTTAATGGTTCCCTTATTATATCTGGGGCATTTGGATTATTCCGAAAGGACGTAGTCATAGATTCAGGCGGTTATGACAGAGAGACTATGGGTGAGGACATGGAACTTGTTGTAAAGCTTCATGAATACTGTACTGTAAATAATATAGACTACAACATATGTTATGCAACGGATGCAATTTGCTGGACGCAGGCACCGGAAACCCTGAAGGACCTGAAAAAACAGAGGAAAAGATGGCACCTGGGTCTGTTCCAGAGCATGTACAAACACAGGCAAATCCTCTTTAATCCAAAGTTTGGTGCAGTCAGCTTCATTTCGTATATGTACTTTTTAGTATATGAGCTACTGTCACCGTATATTGAAATATTCGGCGTGCTTACTATGATTTTGGCGGCCATGTTCAACCTTATTAATATACCGTTTATGATAATGTTCTTTATGATCTACGCTGTTTTTGGAAGCATATTGTCGCTTACAGCCTTCTTCTCGAGAATGTACACCTCAGATCTAGAGCTATCTGTAGGAGACGGGCTGAAAGCATGCCTCCTTTGCATTTTTGAAATTACCATATTGCGTTTTATTTTGGCATGGGTAAGAGGAACTGCATTTAGAGGGTATAGTGATAAGAAACTGCATTGGGAAAAGGTTGAAAGAAAGAAGATTAACTTCAAGTAGAGGGGAGGCAAGAGAAGGCATGAGGTCTTTGAAGAAAATTCACACTATTTTAATAGTGACAGTGAGCCTGTGGCTCACCTTTACTGGTTTTGTTTATGGTGACGTAACAACAGCAGAATCTCAAACCGGCAGAGCAGACACTGTCTACGTAGCAGGAAATCCCGACGCTTATCCTATAGAGTACTATGACTCAGAAGCGGGAGAATACAAGGGCCTGATACCAAAACTCCTAGAAGAGATTTCGGATGAAACAGGCATTTCTTTCACCTATGTATCCGCAGGGAAAGACAACGTTCAGAGTGACCTGGCGCGAAATAAGCAGGTGGACATGGTTACTGCCATTACATCCAAAGGCATTAAGGCATGCAGGCTGACAGACGATCTCAGCACTCGGGTTATAACCACCAAGGAAAAAGGCCATACAAAAACCTACTACATAGGTTTTACGGATATAGCAGATAAAAAGGAGGCTGCATCCATTAAGGCTGCTCTTTCAAAAATAACGGAAGAGGAAAAAACGGGAATACTTCTTTCCATTGCCAATGAAGGCAGAGGATTCTCCAGCAGGACCTTGTATGTCTATGCAACCCTTGCTTTTGCAGTGGCAGCAGTTGCTGTTGCAGTATTAGCTTTGTTCATAAGTAAAAAAAGGCGTAAGAGAGAGGAACGAATTGAGCTTGTAGATCCTGAAACGGGACTAGGAAATGCTCGGTACTACCAATATATCTTCGATAATTTTATTGGAGACGGCAGACGAAATATTTACAACGGAGCGTATTTTTCCTTTGACGGCGAAAGGGTGGAAAACCTTTGGGGAGAGCATATTCGTAAGGGAATCCAGGGCATAGCAGCAGAATATTTAAATAGTATTACGGAAAAGGATGAATATATTTCGCGGGTTGATAAGGATTCTTTCGTGCTTCTATTTACAGGTGGTAACCATGAGGAGTCCTATAATCGAGCGAGAAAGATGATTACAGGATTAACTGAAAAACTGACAAGCAGCAACGCTCAATGGAGAAATCTTTTCCACGAGGGTGTGTGCTACCTAAGCCAGTATCCTGACTCAGGCAGCGAATCATTTCTATATAATATGAGGCAGGCCTATCTCCACGCAGAGGATAAGGAGCTTTCTTTCTATTTAGGAAGTGGAAAACAGACAAGAGATAAGAGGAAAAGGGAAAAACTCTGCCGTCAGCTTAATGATAGCATAGAAAAGGGCGAATTTGAGCTTTATATGCAGTTTATAGCAGAAAGCAGCGGCGGTAATATCTGTGGTGCGGAAGTTCTTTCCCGCTGGCAAAACCGCGAATACGGCCTTCTGAAGCCAAATGAATATATTGAGCTGCTTAGAGAAACTGGCAATATTTTAGAGCATGACTTCTATATATTCGAGCAGGTATGCAGGTTACTTGAAAAATGGAATGAGCCACCATATGAGCATCTATTTCTCACATGTAACTCTACGAGAACCTCTGCATCTAAAGAGGGCTTCGCAGACCGTATAAGGGAAATAGCTGAGAGATATACTTTTGACAGAGGCAGATTGATTCTGGAAGTTACAGAGGACTCTGTGGCAGGCGATGAGGAGTGCATAAATGAAAATATAAAGGAAATCCGAAACCTGGGCTTTAACGTTGCCATCGACGATATGGGAGCTGGATTCTCTGCTTTGGCTGACTTATACGACAATGAAATAGAAATTGTTAAACTGGAAAGAGAACTTCTCGTAACTTGTAAAAAAGCGAGACAGAAGCAGATGCTCCGCGACCTCATCCTTATGATTCATGACCTGGGAGCCAGGGTTATTTGTGAGGGCGTGGAAACCAAGAAGCAGATGGATTTCATGGCTAGCTTGGACTGCGACTTCCTTCAGGGATACTATTTCTCCAGGCCACTGCCAAGTGACCAGTGGGACAACTTCCTAGCATCAAAACCAACAGTTAGCGCCCTTCCACTGAGGTCGCTGAAGGAAAGCTAAGGAAAACGGGACCATCTCAAGTTGAGGTGATCCCGTTTTATCAATTATCAATTGTATCCTCAATAACCGTATTATCTCTTATCCATCCACACCAGTCTCTATAATACTTTGCAAGAAGGTGGGCATTGTCGGCAGAGTATTTCTCAGCTAATGCACCATTAGCATCATCAAACTTGCTGTTAGCTTCTATATAGAAGACGTGAATGTTGTCAGCCAGTCTCTCAGTGAATCTGTTAATAGTGTTGATTCTAGCATTGTTAAAGTACTCGTCTGAATCTGAGCGTTCCTTAGTTATATGAAGATTACCTTGAATATATATCATGGCATCAGGCTGAGCCTTGCGGATATAGTGAATCAAGGACTTATATGCTGCTTTTATGGATTCCTTAGGATATCCAAGTTCATTGATTCCTAGCATTACATATATCTTGCCGTATTTCTTCTGACCCAGAAGCTCCTTAAGTGTTACATTTCCAACTCCTTCAACATCTACGGAATCTTTGAAAATATCAATAGTTGTCATACCTGTTGAGCAGAAGAAGTCGGACTTATTAAAGTCTCCATATTCCCAAATTCCGACAGTTCTTGAGTCACCTATGAATAGAGCATCTTCAAAGTAGCCCTTAGGTGCCTTTCCAAATTCTGGCGGATTAGCCTTGTGAGGACCATTTTTATTAGCCTCCGGAAGGAAAGGAATTGGAACTGGCTTCTCAGGCAATTTAATACCGAAGTCAGGTCTAGGTACAACTGAAGGTATACGCAGGCTTTCCTCTGTTGGATAATAAATTGCAGGCGTTTCAGCCGGCTCATCAGGAGTATTAAGAGCACTGTAAATTGTGTGTACAATAGGCACCACAATGCAAGTCAGTAAGAATACTAGTACGAATATTGCTGAATATTTCTTTTCTCTCATCTCTTATCACCCCCACAACTAAAATCTGAAATACAAGAACGGATCGTTCATGCCAATATACAAGCAGTATACGGAACCCCAGAAAATAGCCAAATATATTGGAATTTCAATATAGTGGGTTTTGATAGCGGTGAAGAACTTTTCAGGCAGTCTCGTCGAGAACAGCAGACCTGCCACAAGTACGTACTTGAAGTCTAACAGGTTCTTCAGGAAGTCTCCCTCGAAGACGTTTACCGGACCGTTTCCAAAAATTGGGAACAGTCTGGTGAAGTAGACTCCTAACTGGCTGAAATCGGTGATGGCGAAGATGCACCAAGTCAGCGGAATCAGGAATATCATGTAGATATGTCCTGCAAGGTGATGGCTGTTCATGAAGTCGCCGATAAACAGCTTTTCTACCAACATAATTACGAATAACAAAACTCCCCAAAGCACGAAGTTCCATGCAGCGCCGTGCCATAATCCTGTCAGAGCCCAAACTGCAAATAGGTTGAATATCCATCTTCCTGTGCTTACTCTGTTACCGCCAAGGGGGATATATACGTATTCTCTGAACCAGCTTCCCAAAGTCATATGCCAACGACGCCAGAATTCTGTCATTGTCAGTGATGTATACGGGTGGTTGAAGTTCTTTGGAATGTTGATTCCAAGCATTTTACCAAGGCCGATTGCCATTAGGGAATAGCCCCAGAAGTCAAAGTACAGCTGGAAAGAGTATGCTACGATACCAAGCCATGCTAATTTTGTTGAAATGCTGTCGTAACCGATGGTGGAAAGCTGAGTCCACAGATTGCCTACCTGGTTGGCGATGAGAACTTTCAGACCCAGGCCGTAAACAAAGTTTCTGATCCCTTCAGCGAAAACTACATAGGAGAAAGAACGCTGTCTCTCAAGCTGAAGGCTTACATCCCTATATTTTACAATAGGCCCAGCGATTAGCTGTACGAACATGCTGACATATGCACCGAAGGTGATAAATGAAAGCTCGGCTCTGATATCGTCTCTGTACACGTCAATCAGATAAGAAACCATCTGGAAGGTGTAGAAACTTATACCTAGAGGCAAAATCAGTCCCAAATTGGTGTTCAGAATGAAGTCGGCGTACTTAAATAGGAAAAGCCAGCCGAAGTCATAGACGAGACCAATTATAAGGGGAAGTTTTTTACCATACTTTCCGGTATGAATAAGAAGCCCCAGTATGTAATTGACCCCAATTGAGAACACAAACAGCAAGATGTAAGACGGCTGTGAAACAGCTCCTACTGAGTAAAATATAATGCTGCTTACGAAAATAATTGTATTCTGATATTTTTTTGGTGCAAGGTAATACACCAGTAGCACAATAGGCAAAAACTTAAATATAAAATCAATGCTTGAAAAAACCATCTCTAATTCGTATTAATCCTTTCTTCTAGTATTAATGAAAACCCCTGTTAGTAGTAAAATCCCGTGTGCTCATCTGAGTATTCTGATACTCTCGCGTCGTATGCATCGTAGGCAGCATCTCGGAACGTGATTTCCTCTGCCTTACCTGAACATTCTGACATAAGATATTCAGCAAAAGGCGGATTGAGCACAAGAAGCGGTCCGATAACATAGGTAGCCATGAAATTGTTTACTCTGATCCCTTCACCCTTTATGTCAGGATTTAGTCCTGGTCCTCTTAATGTTTCAAAGAGTGGGGCAAGAGTTTCTGCATTTTCTTTCCAATATGAATGTGTGAACTGACTCTTGAAACCAACAATTTTCATTAAGTCATCATTTCCTTCAAATTCTCCTAAGTAGAGAGAATTGAAGCGGTTCATCATGTCCCTCTTAGTTGTGAAAGGGAACATACCTAGGCCGGCAACAATAGTTCCGTCCTTATCTTCGATTTTTTCCCCAAAGATTTCAAGGGCATTTCCTGTAATGAGGAAGTGGGCGTCACTAGCAATTAGCTGACTGATTCTGTCTTTGTATGGGGAAAGCTTTTCTATAACCATTTCCTGCGATTTTTCTGACATGGTTCCCATGTAGATTAAGTCAGGAGTTTCTGATGCGCAGAGAGGTTCATCATTTAAGTTAGTCTCTGTAATTTCTGCATCAGGGCAAGATTTCTTTATTAGTTCAATATTAAATAGCTCTCCGTAAAGATTACATATTTCAGGAAAAAGTACTTCTATTCTCATTTGATGCTCCTTTCTATGCGCTCAGCCACCTTGTAGCCCAAGGTTATGGAATCTGTACCGTAGAGAACGAAAATATTATCGTTATCCAGGTATTTCAGCTGATCCGGTGCATCTATTTCTTTATCTGTATAGGATATTTTGCTGTCCGGAATTCCGGCAAGAAGCAATCTGTATCTGTAGTCCTTAACTCTAGGTCCACAGACTACGATGTTTTCTATGCTGTCATTATTCAGAAACTCGAAGTCACAGTCATAAAGCCAGCATATATTTTCTGACCAATGGACAGCGTCATCCTGACAGCTGTTCATAATGATTATTTCCTTAGTTCCCGGAGTCTGAGCGATGTACTCAAAGACACGGGAGCCTGCAAAGGCATTTTTATCCTTGGCAAGCATCATATGAATCTTCTTATCCTTAACTTCCTTAATGTCATATCGTGTTCCTACGATGTTCATCTTGCTGAAGAATTCCTGAATCTTTTCTCTGGAATATCCCAGTTGTCTGAATAGTGCCACTGCTGAAACAACGTTGTATATATTGTAGACGCTGTCGTTAAGCAGCTTGTAAGAAGCCTCTTCGCCATTGTGGCAGTTTTCCTTTATGGTAATGGTCATGTCATCTAGATTTACATTGTAGCCTGCGTAATCATATTTCGGCGCTGTAAATCCGCAGTGAGGGCAGTAAGCTCTTCCAATATGACTGTATCTTACATATTCGTATGCCAGCTTATGCTTGCACTTAGGACAAATCTGGTAATCCTGAATCAGATTGTTACACTTTTCAGTATCTCCAGGCATTTTCTCAATTCCGAAGTAAACTCTTTCATTTTCTGGGGAAACTCCTGAACAGATTAAGTCATCTGCATTAAGAACAAGCTTGGTTTCCTTTGGAATGTATTTGGTTAAAATTCCCTGAATATACTCGGGATGACCATTTCTCATAATTGAGTCACGGGAAAGGTTGGTAATCAGCATATAGTCAGGCTTTAGGTAAGGGAAGATTCTAAGAACTGAACGCTCGTCTACCTCAAAAACTCCCATATCCAGTTTGCATTTTCCTGTTAAAGTAGCATTCTGAATAAGACTTGTAGCGATACCTGAATTAATGTTTGATCCCATTCTGTTGTTGACAACTTGTTTTCCATCCATTGTCAAAGCATCCAGAATCATATTACAAGTCGTTGTCTTACCGTTAGTCCCTGAAACGGCAATTACCTTACCAGGTTTGCCTATGTATTTAATAAAATCCGGGCAGATTCTAAGTGCTAGAACACCCGGGAAATTTGTTCCGTTGTGGTGAGTTATTTTCAGAGCCACAATTGAAAGCTTGGCTGCAGCTAGAGCCACTAAAAATCTAAGTTTAGCCATTGTCTCTTGATTACTTCCTTTCCTGTAAATTTGCATTAATAATGCCGGACTTGCCGGCATTAAAATCTTAGTACTCGAATTCCGGAATGAATTTCTTAATAGTTGGCATGATGCCTATGCCACCAGGAGTCTGTCCAGGTAGCTGCCAGAAGTCGTGAGCACAGTAGTTATTTCCTTCTATAATTGCAGGACCCTTAGGCGTAAGTGCAACGTCCCATCCCACATATCTCATCTGAGGAACTACAAGAGCCGCTTTTTCAGCAAAACGTAAGGCCTCTACGGCGTAAGGAACCTTCATTCCAACTAGCGGTGTATGGCTGTAAGGATGTTCTGTATAGTGACGTCCCGCAGTTGTATCACCGGAATGGGCAGGGTACATGAATACGCCTGTTTCCAAATCAACTGGACCGTGAAGACCGTAGTTGTCTACAACTCTTCCGTTGATTCCCATCTTGAATACTCCGTAAATAGCATGTGCTTCGCCCTTGGCATCAACCAAAGTAATTATTCTCATTGTGTTTGTTGAGAAAGGATAAATCTTATCAATGTCAGGGTGATTTTCAATTACATCTTCAATAGTAGTGAATCCCTTTTCTGTAACATATTTATAGAACTCTTCACCATCTTTGAAATCAGCTGCCAAAAGCTTTTCCGCGCCGATTCCGCAAGTCAGGTCTTTCATCTTGCAGAAAAACTTATCTCTTGTATTGAAGAAATTAATTACATCTTCCTTAGTAGCTGTCTCTAAGTCCAGACATTCTCTTCCGATAAAATCCTTAAATTTCTCATTAAACTCGTTCTTATTGTCGAAGTAATGTGCATAATTATGATCATTCATGAACATAATGAACTTCTTACTTCTGAAACGAGTCATATAGGTGTCACGCTGCTCAGGAGTCAGATTCCAAAACTCGAAAATGACATAATCGTTATAGCCTGCCCCATATTTTCTCATGCAGCCTAAAATGTCAAAAAAGAGAGAAACCTTATTCTTTCCTGAACGTTCATGTGCGGTGTCCAAAACCTTAAAAAACTTACTGAAACTAGCCTGTCTGAACACTCTTAAGTAATACTGAAATTTATTTTCCACTGTTAGTTACCTCCAATCTTATCAACTATATATGATATCTTTTTTGCGCCCTAATGTCAATGCGCAAGGCCTACTTCCAGGCAAAAATGGGAGGCAATTTTTAACACCTATATATAGACGTGGGGCAGGGCAAAAAGGTGACGAAAAAAATAAGAAAATTCAAAATGGGCAAAAAACCTGCCACCTAAAAAAGTGACAGGTCATAAATTTTATTCCATAAAGTCTGCAATTGTTACAAGCTTGATTCCGTTAGAAGTAAGGACTTCGATGGCTCTTTCCGGTTCGGCAGTTTTCATAACGATTACGGCATTGTCTCCGGCGGTTTTGACCGTGGAGTAGATGTACTTTACGGCAATCTGTGCTTCAGCAAGCTCCGCCAGAACCACATCAAAACCTCCAACCTTGTCCTCTATTGAAACTGCTATAACGTCCGTCAGGCTGGCATTGAATCCTTTTGACTTAAGAAGTTCAACTCCTGCCTGAGGATCAGGAAGAATGCAACGGAGAATTCCGAAATCAGTAGTTTCGGCAATTGTTGCTGCAATAATATCGATATTTGCATCTGCAAGAATTTTAGCTAGCTTATGCAATCTGCCTGTTGTATTCTCAACGAATACTGATACCTGTTTAATTAACATTTTTCCAGCCCCCTATTTTCCTTCCATTAGTTTTCTTGAATCCTTAACTCTTACAGCCTTGCCTTCACTTCTTGGAAGAGTGTCAGCGTTAAGGAATCTTACATTACATCCGATTCCCAGCATATCACGAAGCGAGTGATCCAGCTTTCTTCTCAGACCTTCAACGAAGGCGATGTCGTCTATTTCAAGACCAGGTGCAAGTTCGACTTCAAGATCGAAGGTATCCTTGTTGTTCTCTCTTCCCACATAAATCATGTAGTTCAAGGTTAACTCGCTAAACTTAGATAGAACTTCCTCAATCTGTGAAGGGAATACGTTAACCCCTCTGATAATAAGCATATCGTCAGTTCTACCAAGAATTTTACCCATTCTCACAGTAGTTCTTCCACATTCACACTTATCCCTCATTAAGTAGCAAAGATCCCTGGTTCTGTATCTGATCATTGGGAAGCCTTCCTTACCTAAAGTGGTGAAAACTAGCTCACCGATTTCTCCATCAGGAAGTGGCTCTAAAGTATCTGGGTCGATAATTTCAGGATAGAACCAATCCTCCTGGATATGCATACCGCTATGAGCATCACAGCTAACAGCAACTCCAGGACCCATAATTTCAGTAAGACCGTAAATATCATAAGCCTTGATTCCAAGACCCTTCTCGATATTTTCCCTCATACCTTCAGTCCAAGGCTCAGCCCCAAAGATACCAGCTCTCAAAGAAAGCTCAGATGGATCGACACCTTCTTTTGCAAGTCCTTCAGCAACGGTCAAAGCATAGGATGGCGTGCAGCAGAAAGCTGTACTCTTCATGTCCTTCATAAACATAATCTGCTTCTTTGTGTTGCCACTGCTCATAGGGATTGTTGTAGCTCCAATGGTTTCGGCCCCCATGTGGACACCAATTCCACCGGTGAACAGTCCGTAACCGTAAGCAATCTGAATTACGGAATTCTTATCCTGTCCTGCGCATGCAAAAGCCCTTGCAACGCATTCTCCCCAAAGCTTTAAGTCATTTCTTGTATAGCCAACGATTTTCGGTTTACCCGTAGTTCCAGATGAAGAGTGAACTCTTACGATATCCTCATCCTTTGCTGCAAACATTCCCTTTGGATAATTCTGTGCCAGGTCTTCTTTAGTCGTAAAAGGTAGCTTGCTAATATCCTCAAGAGTCTTAATGTCCTCAGGCTTTACACCCGCCTCATCCATTTTCTTTCTGTATGGAGCAACATTATCGTACTCATGTTTTACAGTTTTCTGCAACCTCTCTAGCTGAATCGCACGCATAGTTTCGCGATCAGCACACTCAATTTCCCTGTTCCAAATCATTGGATTAAACTTCCTTTCCTAATTTGAATGCTTTCTTGTTAAGCTCAACGAACTTCGGCTTAACATTTTCTTCAATTACCTTATACCATTCCTCGTCGGTAAAAGGCATGCTGTTTGACGCTGCACCAAGTAATACAACGTTTACAGCCTTTACGCTGCCGCATTCTTCAGCGATTTTGTGAGCATCGAAGCTCTTTAAGCTGGCCGCATTTTTCTCCAGTACACCTTCAATGTCTTCTGGATAAGCAGCCTGGCCTAAGATTACAGGCATAGGCACGATGCTCTGAGTGTTCACATACATAGTGCCGCCTTCCCTAAGGTAAGGCAACCATCTGTACGCTTCCAATTTTTCGAAGGCGATAATAACGTCAGCATCTCCCTTTTCGATAAGAGGTGAGCTTACACCGTCTTCGTCAATTTTTACATGTGTAACTACGCTTCCTCCGCGCTGTGACATTCCGTGCACCTCGGAAAGCTTTACATCAAAACCCCTAGAGAGGGCCAAATTCCCAAGTAATACGCTGGCCAGCAGTGTTCCCTGACCGCCAACTCCTACGATTAAAATATTTTTCTTAGCTTTCATTTAGTTGGCCTCCTTTCTGCAAGTTTTGATAACGTCGAATTTGCAAACCTGAGAGCACAGACCACAGCCGATGCAGCTGTCTTTGATAATGAAAGGCTTGCCGTCTCTGATTTCAATGGCAGGGCAGCCAATCTTCATGCACTGTTTGCAATTCTTGCAGTCCGGACCGATTTCGCAAGGAGAGCCTGTCTGCTTAACAATCATAACGCAAGGCCTCTTGGTGATGATTACAGAAAGTTCTTCTCTCGCTGTTTCTTCTTTCACAGCTTTTTCTACTGCTTCAATATCAAGAGGATCAACCTCTACAACATTCTTGATACCGATTGCCTGACATAGGGCCTTAATGTCAATGGCAGGGGCTTCCTCACCCATGGCGTTTTTGCCGCTGGCTGGGTTTTGTTGGTGGCCGGTCATTCCTGTGATTCTGTTGTCAAGGATGATTACTGTGCCTTTGCTGCCGTTGTAGAACATGTTAACCAGACCTGTCATTCCGGAGTGGAAGAAAGTTGAGTCGCCGAGAACTGCCACAACGTCTTTGCAGTTTCCTGTTGCCATTTCGAAGCCGTGGGCCATGGTAATTGATGCGCCCATGCACAGACATGAATCTATTGCCGCCATAGGAGGAAGGGCTGAAAGAGTGTAGCAGCCGATGTCTCCCATAACTGTTTTGTTAAGTTTGTTAAGTACGTGGAAGAGGCCTCTGTGAGGACATCCTGCGCATAGTAGGGGAGGTCTTCCTGGTGCGTCTTCAATTGCAGTATGTTCAGGAACTGGGCGGCCGAAGGCAGCCTTGATCATGTTGGCGCTGTATTCGCCCTGGATTGTGAACATATCCTTACCGCCTGCCAGGTTGATTCCTAAAGCTCTAATCTGTTCCTCAAAGAATGGATCGCCTTCTTCGATTACATAAAGCTTTTCAACCTTAGCTGCGAAGTCTTCGATCATTTTCTTTGGAAGTGGATTTGTCATTCCCATTTTTAGAACGCTTGCTTCTGGAAGTGCTTCCTTAACGTACTGATAGCAGATTCCGCTTGTAATGATACCAATTTCTGTGCTATTCATTTCCTCGCGGTTGAATCCTAGCTTGTCTGCATCGGCTTCAATCTGCTTCAGGCGTTCTTCCTGTGCTACGTGAAGTTTTCTTGCCATTGCAGGCATAGCTACACGCTTCTGAACGTCTTTCTCATAAGGAATTATTTCCTTTTCTTCTCTTTCTCCAATAGTTACGATTCCTCTTGAGTGAGAAATTCTAGTATTTGATCTCATCAAAACGACGGTGTCATACTTTTCGCTTAGATCATAGGCCTTTTTCATAAAGTCCTTACATTCTGAAGCGTCGGCGGGTTCAAGGACTGGGACTCCTGCACTTTTACCATAGTAGCGTGAATCCTGTTCGTTTTGACTGGAATGACATCCGTTATCGTCGGCAACCAGAATTACCGCACCACCTGTAACACCAGTGTATGCCGCTGTAAAGAACGGGTCTGCTGCTACGTTAAGTCCAACGTGCTTCATTGTTGAAAGTGAGCGCACACCGCCAACTGATGCACCGATAGCAACTTCTACTCCACACTTTTCGTTAGGAGCCCATTCTGTATGCACATCCTTGTATTTTGCCATAGTTTCTGTTACCTCAGTACTCGGTGTACCGGGGTAAGAGGAAACAACCTTCACGCCGGCTTCATAAGCGCCTCTGGCGAAAGCTTCGTTTCCCAACATAATCTTCTTCTCCATGTTGTCTTGTCAACCTTTCTATTTAATTTAGATACTTTAATTACCATTCTACCACAAATAATTGGTAAATAATATGGTTTTTTTACACAATTTTTTAAGGTAAAACGGTGAAAGTTAACAAGAAGAATTTTTTACATTTGTCTGGGTGAAATTTTGCACCTCCACTAGCTCAAATTTTTCTTGCTATATATGGCAGCAGGATGTATAATGGAGCTGAGAACGAGTGTTCGTAAAACGTGGGTGTTATGAAAGATAATGATGAAAGGGGGAATCCGGTTTGAGCAATAAAAAGGAAAGAATATACATTGCCATAGATTTGAAATCCTTCTTTGCATCTGTTGAGTGCGTGGACCGTGGGCTGGATCCTCTGACTACAAATTTAGTCGTTGCCGATGACAGCAGAACTACTAAGACTATTTGTCTTGCGGTTTCACCATCGCTGAAGGCATATGGCGTGTCAGGCCGAGCAAGGCTCTTTGAAGTTGTTCAAAGGGTTAAGGAAGTTAATGCAGGCAGAGCAAACAGAGTGCCAGGTGGAAGGCTCAGTGGTGAGTCTTATGATGATAATGAACTGAAGTCTGATTCATCCCTTGGGGTTTCATATATTGTGGCTAGACCCAGGATGGCTCAGTATATGAAATATAGCACTATGATTCATGGAGTTTATTTGAATTACATTGCTCCAGAAGACATTCATGTATATTCTATAGACGAAGTTTTCATAGACGCAACTGATTACTTGAATACCTATCATATGACGGCTCATGAGCTGGCTATGACAATGATAAAGGATGTTCTTTCTCGAACAGGAATAACTGCAACGGCAGGAATAGGAACTAATTTATATTTATGCAAAATTGCCATGGACGTTGTGGCTAAGCATGCTGATCCTGACGAGGATGGTGTGAGAATTGCAGAGTTAGATGAAATGACGTATAGGAGGCTTCTTTGGAATCACAGGCCTTTGACGGATTTCTGGAGAGTCGGAAAAGGAATCGCTCGTAAATTGGAGAAAAATGGGCTATACACCATGGGGGATGTTGCCAGGTGTTCTATGGGGAAGAAGTCGGATTATTACAATGAAGACTTATTATATAAGCTCTTTGGAGTTAATGCGGAACTTCTCATTGACCACGCATGGGGATGGGAGCCTGTTACCCTGGCTGACATCAGAGGGTACAAGCCCCAGAGCAATAGCCTAAGCTCCGGGCAGGTTCTTATGGATCCATATGATTGGGAGAAAACTAGGCTTATTGTAAAGGAAATGACGGAACTTATGACCCTTGATTTAGTAAGAAAGGGCCTCGTTACTGACCAGATAACTCTCACAATTGGATACGATATAGAAAATTTAACAAGGCCGGAAATTGCTTCGATATATAAGGGACCTATAACTGTAGATGGTTATGGAAGAAAGGTTCCTAAGCATGCTCATGGAACGGGTAATTTGGGAAGATACACCTCGTCGACAAAGCTGATTATGGATGAAATGCTCAGACTTTATGACAGAATCACAGACAAGAGGCTTTTGAGTAGGAGGGTAACAGTTGTCGCAGCTAATCTGATTTCCGAAGCAGAAATAAAGGCAGAGGAGCAAGTTGAACAGCTTAACTTATTTGCCGACTTTGGGACTTCTGAAGGCGGAGTTGATTATGAGCAGGCAGGAAAACTAAAGAAAGAGGAAGAAGCTGAACTTGAAAGGGAAAGAAAGGCTCAGCAAGTCATCCTTGATATAAAAAAGAAGTTTGGGAAAAATGCTGCTCTTAAGGGGATGAATCTTGAAGAGGGCGGAACCACTATAAGTAGAAATAAGCAGATAGGAGGGCACAAGGCGTAAGATGGCAGTTAAACTGGAACCTACACACAAATATGATGACATAATTGATTTGACTCATTATCAGTCAAGAACCAGAGCACATATGTCATTGACTGATAGGGCGGCTCAGTTCGGATCCTTTGCAGCTCTCACAGGTCATAAGGAAGCTGTAGCTGAAACGGAAAGGTTTACTGATAAATGGATTGAACTAGATGAAACTGAGAAAATTGCTTTAGACCGTGGAATTGCAACTATACGTGAGGCCTTGCACACTGTAGAGTTGACGGGAGTATTGCCTTCTGTCTGCATAATATATTTTCAACCGGATGAATACAAAGAAGGTGGACGCTATCTGAGATATGAGGGATGCGTGAGAAAAATAAGAGATTTCGAGAGAAGACTTGTATTTGAAGATGGTACGGAGATAGAAATCGACAAGATTGTAAGCATTGGGGAAATCTGAAGGCAGGGTAAACTATAGGAGAAAATTCTCTGAATTTATTGAATTTCCCTGCAAAAAAATGTATACTTATTTCGGTGAAAGCTGAGAGAGAAAGGAACGAAATAGAAATGGGAATATTAGATATATTTAAAAGCAATAAGAACACCGGTAATAAAGCAAATATCGAGGCATTAAAAGAACTAGGCTATAGCGAGAACTATATTGTAAAAAACAAAATGGAAAGTCTTAGCCATGAAGATGTGGAATTGCTAAAGGCCGATGAGGAAATCAGACTAGTTTCAGAGGTTCTAGTCAAGGCCAAGAAAATGAACTTTGTCGAAGCTTTTACAAAAGTAAGAAATGCTCAGGAAAACTTTGGACTGAAACCATCTATATATGCGTTTAACGGGTTATATCGTAAGAATGATGAAGTTGTTAGAGAATTTGTGGAAAAGAGAGAAGCAAAGCAGAAGAGAGCCGTTAAGAGAATTGCTCAAGTTGCTGGCTGGACTCTAGAGAAATCAAAAGAAGAAACTGAGAGAGCATATGAAAAGTTCGGCGTTCTTCCAATGGAATACTACACAGAGTTATATTACAATCTGACAGATGATGAAATAGCCGCAAAGAAAGAAGAGGAAGAAAAAGAACTTCAGAGATGCATCGACTGGGTAAAGAGCGAGACTGGTTGGACAGATTATGAGGTAAAACTGCATAGGTACTATTGTAGACTTGCTTTTGGAATTGTAGCTCACGCATATTTCCCTACAAGATGTTGGCAGATGGATGATAAAACCCTGAAAACCTTTGCAAGACAGCGCGACAGTAAAAAGCTTAGAGATAAGTACAATGACAACAAACATAATGCACTTCTTGCAAACAAGGTTAAGTTCAATATGAACTTTGGGGAGCTTACGGGCAGAAAATTCTGGCTTAACAGAGACACAAGTTACGAAGAATTCCTGGAATTTGTTGACGGACTTGATGTTCTGTTCTGCAAGCCTGTAAACCTAAGTCATGCAGCAGGGACTAGAAAGGTTAAGGTTGAAGGAGATTTAAGAGCACTTTATGAAGATCTTATTTCACAGCCTAAGACTTTAGTAGAAGAATGCGTGAAGCAGCACCATGAGATGAATGAGTTCTATGACAACTCTGTAAATACAGTAAGAATCTTCTGCGTATTAGACAATGATAAGTTTGTGCCGCTTGCTGGTTTTGTTCGATTTGGCGCTAACGGCGTTGCGGACAATATTGTTGCTGGCGGTGTAGGCTGCGGTCTCGATGTTGAAACCGGAACTATCGACACTATGGCTATTGATAAATGGCATGATCTTCATGAAACTCATCCTGTATCAGGCAAGAAATTCGAAGGATTCAAAATCCCTAACTGGGACCTTGTTCTAGAGGCTGCTGAAAGAGGATTGAGACACATAGAAGGCATCAATTATGTGGGATGGGATATTGCTGTATGCGAGGACAAGGCAGTTCTTATTGAAGGAAATACACTGCCATCAATTTCTACGTACCAGATGTTCTATGGTTACAAACACGAAGGAAAGAGATACAGATTTAAGAAATATCTTGACAGCGTAGGCAAGGAAGTTTTGAAGTCGGCTGTTAAGGAAGCGAAAAAATAGGAGGCTTTAATGAATATACAAGAGTGCTATGAAGCAATTGGCGGAAGCTATGAGGAAGCAAAGGGCAGGCTACAGATGGATGCTCTTATAGAAAAATTCGCACGCATGTTTATTAGCGATGAGAGCTATTCACAGCTAGTTGATGCTATGGAGAAAAAGGATGTAGATGCAGCATTTCGTGCAGCTCATACAATGAAGGGTGTCTGTCAGAACTTAAGCTTTACTGAACTCGGGAAAGTTTCTTCAGATGTTACGGAATTTTTACGCAGTGGAAATATGGAAGATGCAGGAAAGCTTATGCCTGAGCTTGTAAGCTCATATAAGAAGACAATTTCAGCATTGAAAGAACTGGGGGAATAGTATGCGAAATCAGAAAACTCTTGAATTAGTCCTAACGGCTATATTTTCTGCCATTATTGTACTTATGGCATTTACGCCTCTTGGATATATTCCGCTAGTCGTAATTAATGCGACTATTATACATGTGCCTGTAATTATTGGTTCCCTATTTTGCGGACCTAAGAAGGGCGCTTTTATGGGTTTTGTTTTTGGATTGACGAGCTTTATTAAGAATACTATTATGCCGTCTTCACTTTCGGCTTTTGTGTTCTCTCCAGTTCTTGCATCAAGCATGATTGGTGTTTCGGGAATTTTTAAGAGTGCAGCAATATGCTTTATTCCAAGAATCCTTGTTGGCGTAGTTCCTTACTTTGTATTCCTAGGAGTTAGAAAGATTCTTGGAAATAACAAGGAAAATAAGAGCGGAGCTCTCATATTAAATATTGTAATTTCAGTTCTTCTAGGATTCGGACTTGAAAAGTTCATGCTTAAATCTGCGGGAGAAAATGCCTCAGCTACTGTATTCATTGTGATTGCAGTTGTTGTAGCTGCCGCCTTGTTCTTTATTCTGAATAAGGTTGTAGGAACAAGCAAACCTGCCCTAATCGCATTCATATATGCGGGAATTTCAGGAGCTTTTGTAAATACATTACTTGTAATGTCGGGAATCTATATTTTCTACAAGGACGCCTATGCAAATGCTTTAAGTGTTAATCCAGCTGAAGTTATCGGAATCATCGGTGGAGTTATCAGCTTTAACGGAGTAATTGAAGCTATAGTTGCAGCTGTAATTGTTGCCGGGGTGGGAGTAGTCCTTCAGAAGGTTAAACCTATTGACGTTCCTAAGGTAAAAACTCAAAAGTAAATAAATCAAAAGTAAAGTTGAATTTTATATTGATTTTGTAAGGTCTGCCTGTGTATTCGGGCAGGCTTTTGTGTTATTATAAGACTATGAAACAAAGTATATATATTAGTGTAGATCACAATTTAAAAACACCTATTTATCTGCAGATTGCAACAGGAGTCAGGAACCTTATCCTTAGTGGGACTTTGCCACCAGGATGTACGCTTCCTTCAGAGAGAACTTTAGCACAGCAGCTTTCTGTTCACAGAAACACTGTGGTAAAAGCCTATAACGAACTTAAAGCTGATGGAGTCATTACATCCTCACAGGGCAGAGGCTATACTGTAGAGGGAAGTCTTAAGGCGGAAAATTTTCAAGGAAGTAAGAGTAAGGCTGTAAACTGGACATCACAGATTAAAAATGAGTTTCAGGACATGGAGGTGACCTTTGACAGGCTCTATGAAAAGTCCAGTGATACTAAATCCATTTCCCTTGGAAGTGGTATAGCTAGTCCTGACATATTTAATGTTGAGCGAGTGGCAGAGGATATTGCTAATATTCTTAATTCCAAAGACAGTGGCCTGTATTTTTATAGTACTCATAAGGGTGACCGGGAACTGAGAAAGCAATTAGGGTTTTTCCTTGCATCTAAAGGGATAGACGCAGGAACTTCTGAGATTCAGGTGCTTAAGGAAACTAATCAGGCCATGGACTATATTGTAACCCTGCTTTTATCGCCGGGAGATTATGTAATTATGGAAGAACCTGTTTCTCCTGATGTGTTCAGAGCCGTGGAGCTGGCAGGAGGAAAAATATTAACTCTTCCTGTCGATGAAGAAGGAATGAGAGTTGATATGCTTGAGCCTTTAGTCATTCAGTATAAGCCAAGGTTCATCTTCGTCAATGCAAGCTTCCACGACCCGACAGGAGCATTGCTCAGTGAAAAACGAAAGAAAAAGATTCTGGAGATTTCCTATAAGTATAGAGTTCCTGTTGTTGAAGAGGACGCTGCGTCAGAACTTGTATATGAGGGAGACCGAGTTTTGCCTATAAAGGCATATGATTATCTCAACAATGTAATATACATATATTCATTCCAACTGACCTTTATGCCTGGAGTTTCTCTGACTTTTGTAGTAGCAGATAAGATGCTCATAGAAAATCTGGGAGCTTTGGTATCTGTGCGAATGGTAGCCAATGACTGGTTGCCACAGAAACTACTGGCTGGTTACCTGAAGGATGGAAGTTACTATACTATGATGGACAAGCTAAGAGAGGATTATGGAACTAAACAGGCTTTGATGTGCAGAAAGCTGGACAAGATGAAAGATTTGGGCATTGAGTACAGCAGGCCAAAGGGCGGAGTGTACATATGGTGTAAGCTGCCGGACGGAGTGGACAGCAGGGAATTGACACAGGTTGCTAGGCGCAGAGGAATTGTTTTACTTCCTGGCCATGTTTTTTTCCCAAAGAAAAACGGAGGAAGGAATTATTTAAGACTGAATTATTCATTTGAACCATTGGAAAGACTGGATTCTGGCATGGACATTCTCAAGGAATCCATCGAGGAAATACTGGCACACGAAAAGTCAAAGTAACTGGTACTTTAGTTTTTGAATTAGTGTAGTAAAATGAGGGCAAGAGAAAACGTAAAAGAATCTGTTTTCATAAAAAAAGAGAGACAGAGAAATTAAAGGAGGACAAAAAAATGGCTGTAAATTTAAAAGGTAGAAGTTTCTTAACACTAATGGATTTCACTCCTGAAGAAATCAGATACATGCTTGACTTAGCTCACGATCTTAAGTCAAAGAAAAGAGCAGGAATCCATAACAAGGTATTAGATGGAAAGAACATCGTTCTTTTATTCGAAAAGACTTCAACTAGAACTAGATGTGCTTTCGAAGTAGCTGCTATGGATGAAGGCGCTGGCGTTACTTTCTTAGATTCAGGAAGCTCACAGATGGGTAAAAAAGAATCCATGGAAGATACAGCTAAGGTTCTTGGAAGATTCTACGATGGTATCGAATACAGAGGTTTCGATCAGGAAGTTGTAGAAGGATTAGCTAAGTACGCAGGAGTTCCTGTATGGAACGGTCTTACTGACGTTGACCACCCAACTCAGATTCTTGCTGACCTTATGACAATCGAAGAACACTGCGCTAAACCTTTAAACAGAGTTAAGGTTGTATTCAGCGGAGACATCAGAAACAACATGAGCTACGCTTGGATGTATGGATGCGCTAAGATGGGTATGCACTATGTAGCATACGGTCCTGATGAATTAATGGCTGAATTAGACCAGGATGTAATCGCAAAGGTACAGGAAGTTGCTAAGACAACTGGAGCAGTTATCGAAGTATCCTCAGACCCTAAGAGCCTTGAAGGTGCAGATGTAATCTACGCTGACGTTTGGGCTTCAATGGGTGAAGAAGCTGAAATTCCTGAAAGAGTAAGACTTCTAACTCCATTTAAGGTAACTGAAGAATTAATGGCTTCAACTGGTAACCCTGATTGCTTATTCATGCACTGCTTACCTTCATTCCATGACTTTGAAACTAAGATGGCAAAGAGCCAGATGGAATTAGGATTCGACATCCGTGAAGTAACTGATGAAGTATTCAGAAGCAAGAACTCAGTAGTATTCGACGAAGCAGAAAACAGAATGCACACAATTAAGGCAGTAATCGTTGCTACTATCGCTTAATTAGATCGACAATAGAATATAGAATAGACTGTAAAATAGAGAGACATAAAGAATGAAGAGATTTATCTCTTTCGCGTAATGCGCGAGAAGGAGGATTATATAATGTATCCTGGAATTCATAATTTTTCCGAAATCGGAAAATTGAACAAGGTTCTGTTGCACAGACCGGGCAGAGAATTAGAAAAGCTTACACCGAGCAACTTCGAAAGATTGTTGTTCGATGATATTCCGTACTTAAAGGTTGCTCAGGAAGAACATGATCACTTTGCACAGGTTCTTCGCGATAATGGCGTTGAAGTATGCTACTATCAGACAGAAACTGCAAAGGCACTAGCAGATGCTAAGATTAGAGAAAACTTTGTTAAGGAATTTGTAGAGCTTAGCCCTATCCACTCTGATGCACGCAGAGAAGAAATCACACAGTATCTTCTTTCCAAGGATCCTGAAGCATTGGTTGAATCATGTATCGCAGGTATCTTCAATGAAGAAATTCAGCACTTATCCAAGCGTTCACTTATTGACGCTGTTGGCAGTGATGAAGAAGAATTTGCAAGCGATCCTATGCCTAACCTATACTTCACAAGAGACCCAGGTGCTTGCGTAGGTAATGGTATTAACATTCACCATATGAGCACACCGGCAAGAAGAAGAGAAGCTTTACTTCTTAAGTACATGACAATGTACAACAGAGATTTTGCAGTTGAAGATACACCAATGTGGTACGATGTATATGGCAACTACTCAATTGAAGGTGGAGACGTTCTTGTGCTTTCAAAGGACATCGTTGCAGTAGGATTCTCACAGAGAACTACATTAGCTGGAATCGAATGCTTTGCTAACAATCTACTTAGAAATTCAGACTTCAAGAAGGTTCTTGTATTTGAAATTCCTAAGTGCAGAGCTTTCATGCACCTTGATACAGTATTCACAATGGTTGACTACGATAAGTTTACTATTCACCCTGAAATCGAAGGACCTTTAGGAGTATATGAAATTACTCTTGGAAGCGACGGAAAACTTAAGTTTAATGCAATGAAGGACGAACTTCATAAGGTTCTTGCTCTTGAACTAGGATTACCTGCAGTTGAACTTCTTCGTTGTGGTGGCGGCGATCTTATTGCTGCACAGAGAGAACAGTGGAATGACGGTTCAAATACACTGTGTATCGCTCCAGGAACAGTAGTAACTTACGAAAGAAACTACGTAACTAACGACCTACTTGATAAGAAGGGAATCAAAGTACTTCAGATTCCAAGTGCGGAATTATCAAGAGGTAGAGGCGGCCCAAGATGTATGTCATGCCCTGTTAACAGAGATGACCTGTAAGGCAGCCTAACGTAAATGATTTGATTTAAGAGAGGATTAAACAATATGTCACAGAAAATAGTAATCGCTTTAGGCGGAAATGCTCTTCAGTCCGGCAAAAGTGAGCCTACAGCTGAAGCTCAGTTAGAAGTTGTAAGAAAAACTTGCGAACACATTGCAGACATCAGCTGCAAGGACTATGAAATTGCTTTAGTTCACGGAAATGGACCTCAGGTAGGAAGAATCCTTCTTGCATCAGAAGCTGCTAAGGATGTAACTCCTGCTATGCCATTTGACGTATGCGGAGCTATGTCACAGGGATATATCGGATATCACTTACAGCAGTGCATGAAATATGCTCTAAACAAGAGAGACAAGAACGTTCCGGTTCTTACAATCGCTACTCAGATGGTTGTAGAAAAGGAAGACCCTGGATTCAAAAACCCTACTAAACCAATTGGACCATTCTATTCAGAAGAAGAAGCTAAGGCTTTAGAAGCTGAAAAAGGATATATAATGAAGGAAGATGCCGGCAGAGGCTGGAGAAGAGTTGTTGCATCTCCAATTCCTAGAAAAATCGTTGAAATCGACGCTGTTAAGAAGCTATGGGATTCTTCAATCGTAATCTCATGCGGAGGTGGCGGAATTCCTGTAATCGAAAACAAAGATGGCACCTTAGAAGGTGTTGCCGCTGTTATCGATAAGGACTTTGCTGCAGAACTTCTTGCAGAACAGGTTGAAGCTGATGTTCTTATGATTCTTACAGAAGTTGAAAAGGTTGCTATTAACTTCAATAAGCCAAACCAGGAAAACTTATCAAACCTAAACTTAGCAGATGCAGCTAAGTACATTGAAGAGGGACAGTTCGCTCCTGGAAGCATGCTACCAAAGGTAGAAGCTGCTATGAAGTTCGTAAGAGCATATCCTGAAAAGAAAGCGATTATCACTTCTCTTGACAAGGCAATCGATGCTTTAGAAGGAAAGACTGGAACAGTAATTTCTTTCGCATAAGAGAATCTTTATCAGATATTAGAAACATTAAATTAGGGTTGAATTGCAATGCGGTTCAACCCTTTTTTGCATATTGAATGTTTGAGCAGATTGACATATAATTAAAAGAAGTAATAATTTTGGAAGAGGAGTTATTTTGTTAGAATGACAAGAGTAGAAAAATTAATTTCGCAGCTTATAATTATTTTTATGATAGTGGTATTTCCAGCAGCTGCTTTTGCAGCAGATGAAGGAAGTAGCGTCTATGGGAGTTTTGATCGAAATAATATATCGGTGAAACTGATGAAGACCGAATTCGTTTACGATGGCAATGCGCACAAGCCGAAGGTGGTAGTGTCCACCCTCAACCCAGCAGGCGAAACAGCAGAGGATCTGGCAGAGGGGAGAGACTACAAGGTAAGGTACGAAAACAACAAGTATCCGGGAACAGGACGCGCTGTAGTTGAAGGCATGGGCCTCTACAGTGGCAAAATTGAGGTTATTTTTAAGATAAACATGAGTAAGGTCACTGGCCTTAAAGTGAAAAAACAGTATAAGAAGAGTGTGAAGCTTTCATGGGATAAGGCCGAGGGAGTTTCGGGATACAGAATATATCAGATTAAGTCAGGCGTGTGGCAGCGCATCGATGATGTGGAGGGGAGAAATCACAACTACTACACTGTGGACGGACTTAAGCCTGCAACGGCGTACACTTTTGCGGTGAAGGCATATGTTAACGGGAACAAGGATGTGAGCTTAAGCCCTATGTCTGAGAGGGTTTTGGCCGGAACTAGACCTGAGGCTACAAAGATTACGGATAAGACGGGATTAGTTTGTGCTCTTAAGGTAAAGTGGAACAAGAAGAACTGCAGCGGATATGAAGTGTGGGTTTCTAGGAATTCCTCATTTAGCAAGCTTGCAGGGAGAAAGACGGTAAGCAGCAAGTACAACCAGGCGTATATTTATGACCTTGCTAAGAGCGAAAAATATTATGTGAAGGTTAGACCATATTTTACTCGTAATGGAAAGAAAATCTACGGAAATTGGAGTTATTATAAGACAGTAACAACTAAGCCGATAAGCGCAGGCTGGAATAATATTAAGGGCTATAAGTACTATTATTCTATGGGTTACGCTCTGACAGGAAGCCAGTACATTAACGGAAATCCATATTATTTTGACAGCCATGGAAGACTGATGGGCTCATCATATAAGATGTGGCAGAAGGCAAAGAATGCTAGTAGTAGCACTAACTGGCTTCTGGTTACAGATACACATACTAATGCAACAGGAGTTTACCATTGGAACGGCAAGTGGGTTTTGAAAAGATATATGAGATGTTCAACGGGAGCATATAAGACGCCGACGATTAAGGGAAATTTCTATGTCTGCTCTAAGGGATATTCCTTCAGTGATGAGGATTACACCTGCTATTATTGGACAGGGTTCTATGGCTCAGAGTATCTTTACCATACAGTTCCTTATGTAAGAGGAAGTAAGAAGTACATTCTAGATGGCAGTCTGGGAGTGAATATTTCACACGGCTGCGTGAGACTGGCTACGGCCAACGCAAAGTGGATTTACAATAACATTCCATATTACACAAGGGTAATAACTTTCTAGAGGAGATATGGGAAATCATATGGAAAAAACAGTTTTAGTCACTGGCGGCTCTCGGGGTATCGGCGCCGCTACAGTTAAGAAATTTGCAAAAGATGGCTGGCAGGTTGCCTTCCTCTACAAAGAACAGGACGAGGCTGCTGCCGCAGTTGCAGAAGAGACGGGTGCACTTCCCATAAAGTGCGATGTCACAGACAGAGAACAGCTCCGCCAGAGTATCAAAGCTGCCAGGGTCTATTTTGGCGCAAGAAGTCTGGATGCCGTGATCTGCAATGCAGGAATAAGCATTAGCGGATTGTTTACGGATTTGACAGATGAAGATTGGGAGATTCTTATGAAAACCAATCTTGAGGGAGCAATGTATACTGCTAAATATGCTTTGCCGGAAATGATAAGTGAGGGTAAGGGAAGCATTATCCTAGTTTCCTCTATGTGGGGTGAAACCGGGGGCTCTTACGAGGTAGCGTATTCGGCCACTAAGGCCGCCCTTGTGGGTTTTGGTAAAGCGCTGGCGAAAGAAGTTGGACCTTCAGGGGTGAGAATCAACGTGGTTACACCGGGAGTCATTGATACTGACATGTGTAGGGGTTATGACAGTCAGATTATCGATGGACTTATTGAGGAAGTGCCACTTGGAAGAATTGGTGTGGGAGAGGATATTGCGAGGGCAATAGCCTTCCTTGCAGGGGATGAATCCTCATATATTACAGGACAGGTTCTTGGGGTAAACGGAGGATTCTATATTTAGAAAGGTGATTTATGGAAAGCATTATCACAAACATTTTTACAAGTATCAAACAATTTATAGCGGGAATTACATATGATGTGGCAGCTATAAATGAGGCGGACAACACGGGAGGACTGCTGTTTACTGCTGTTGCCAGGTGGGTTTTTATCGCCTTAGCCTTGTTTATTTTAGTGAAGTCAATTTGGTCATTACTTAGATCCAGCAGCCCATCGGAGGTTTTTGCTTATCTTCACGTGGAACCGGATACAAATGTGCCTATTAATCATTGGGAAAATATTATTGGGCGCGGCAAGAAAAGCGACATAATTATTGATAATTCCAGTGTCTCTAGATTGCACGGAACATTGTCTAGAGACGACAATGGACAGTGGACGTATCGCGATTTAGGCTCAAAAAATGGAGCCATGATTAACGGCAGAGAAATCGTGGCAGATGAAAGGGTAGAAGTGAACCCTGGCGATAGCCTTATGTTGGGATCAGCTAACTGTACAATTTTTCCTATGAGTTTGGAAGAACGAAGAAATAATATGGAGATGCGAAAGATGGACACACTTATGTTGTCGCCTTGGACATCTCTAATTGCATTGTCTATATTTCAAATACTGACTCTGATGCAGCTGAAGATTTCTCTGGGAGAGAATTTTGTTTCAGGAATAGCAATTTCTTTTATAGGATTATGTGCCCTAATGTGGGGATATGTTATTACATTGGAAATGATGAAGCGCAAGGGCTTCGAAATGGAGACCATTGCCTTCTTCTTATCTACCTTGAGTCTGGCTGTAACAGCTACTAAATATCCGGAAGGTGTACTTAAGCAATTCGTTGCAATCGTAATGGGGCTATCACTTTTCTTATTTATGTGCACTATGCTGAGAAATCTAAATCGTGCGAAGTCTTTGAGAAATGCCATGTACATTGGAGCAGCTGTGCTACTTATCTTCAACCTTGTCTTTGCAACGGAAAGATTCGGAGCAAATAACTGGGTTAGTCTAGGCGGTCTAACTTTCCAGCCGTCAGAATTTGTAAAACTTGCCTTTATATGGGCAGGTGCAGCATCTTTAGATGAATTGCTGGAAAAGAGAAACACCATAGTGTTTATGTTATTTTCCGGTTTCTGCTTCTGTTGTTTAGCTTTAATGGGCGACTTTGGTACAGCGATTATCTTCTTTGTAACCTTCCTTGTAATCTCATTCCTTAGAAGTGGAGATTTTACAAAACTTATATTAATCGTAGGCGTTGCCTTTGTTGGCGGCCTCATGGTACTGAAATATAAGTCCTATATTGCAAAGAGATTTGCGGTCTGGGGCCATGTATGGGATTTTGCTGATGGCGATGGATTTCAGCAGACCAGAACCATGTCAGCTGCGTCCAGCGGTGGTTTTGTTGGCGTGGGAGCCGGAAACGGCTGGCTCAAAGATGTGCCTGCATCGGAAACCGACCTTGTATTTGGACTTCTTTCTGAAGAATGGGGATTGATTATCGCTTTGTTTGCTGTAATCGCCATAATCACCCTTTCGGTTTTTGCGGTAAAATCAGTGTGGGCAGGACGCTCCACTTACTATACAATTGCGGCATGCTCAGCCATGTCCATGTTCCTTTTCCAGACAATATTAAATGTCTTTGGATCAGTTGATTTGTTCCCTTTAACAGGGGTAACCTTCCCATTTGTATCTGCAGGAGGAACCAGTATGATTGCATCCTGGGGACTTCTGGCCTTCCTGAAAGCAGCGGATACAAGGCAAAATGCAAGCTTTGCAATTAGCCTCACTGATAAAAGCCTGAAAAAGGCTCAGGCTGAGGAAAGAGCGTCGGAAAAAGCGGCAGCTAAGGCTGAAAAGATAGCCGCTAAGGAAGAACGAAAAGCTATGAGGGGAAGAAAGAAAGGGGGCAAACACTAGTGAAGAGGTTAGAGAAAAGAGCGATTATATGTCTGACATTAGCAGCAGTTCTTTTTATAGGACTAGGAGTTTTTGTCTTCAGATTTGTGGTTCATGGTCACGATTGGGCAACATACTATGCTAATCAGAGCATATTTTCAGATGGCAGACTTAAGGTGGGCCGTATTCTTGATGTAAACGGAACTGTCCTCTGCGATAATACCAATGAGGATTCCAGATATAATGAGGATTCAGAGATAAGAAGGGCTACAGTCCATGCTGTAGGTGATATGGATGGAAATATTTCAACAGGTGCCCTTAGCGCCTACGCCGATAAAATAGTGGGCTACAGCCTGCTGACAGGCACATACAGCCTGACTGGAAAGGGGCCTGACATTACTCTTACCATTGATGCAGACGTGAGCAAGGCGGCTTATGAGGCCCTTGCAGGCAGAAATGGAACGGTGGGCGTGTATAATTACAAGACAGGAGAAATTGTCTGCATGGTCAGCAGTCCAACCTTCGACCCTGAAAATTACGACAAGGAAACAGACGCTGTATCAGGAATGTACATTAATAAATTCCTGTCCTCTAGAATAGTTCCAGGTTCCATTTTTAAGACTGTTACGGCAGCTGCAGCCATTGAAAATATGGATAGTTTGGATTCCTGGTCATATACCTGCTCGGGAGTTTCATACATAAACGGTGAGGCAATTACCTGCGTAAGCGCCCACGGAACAGTGGATTTCGAAGGCGCCTTGGCACAGTCATGTAACTGTGGTTTCGCGGACCTGACACAGAAGGTCGGCCCTACAATTATGCGTGAATACGTCAAAAAACTCGGTCTGACCAAGGAGTACGACATCGACGGCATCAGCAACATAAAGGGTAAGTTCAGATTTCCGAAAAACGTGCCTCTCAATTTGGCCTGGGCAGGCATCGGCCAGTATGAGGATTTGATAAACCCTTGCTCCATGATGGTTTACATGGGTGCCATTGCCAACGACGGTGTGGCAGTGACTCCAAAGGTTCTGCACAAGCTAATCAGTGGCACGCAGACCGAGCGTCTCATCGAGTCCGAGACTGCATCAAAACTCACAGAGATGATGAAAAACAATGTAGAGGTATCCTACGGTGAGGCCAACTTCCCAGGGCTGGATATATACGCAAAATCCGGTACGGCAGAAGTAGCAGGCCATGAACCACATGCGTGGTTTACTGGTTTTATAAAGAACGAAGATAATCCTTATGCATTTATTGTCTGCGTAGAGAACGGTGGATTCGGAAGTCAGGTTGCTGCACCAGTTGCAAACCAGGTGCTTCAGGCAATCGTAAACAGATAAACATAGCAATATAATCCAGTTTATAATGGGTTTCTTCGAATATTTAAGAATTTCGTAAGAAACCCATTAATTTATTTGTAAGAAATAGAGGGTATTATAGAGCATGAAAAGGGAAAGGAGTCTAATGTGAATATTCTTGTATGTGACGATGATAAAGAAATAGCAGGTGCTATAGAAACTTATCTTAAAAACGAGGGGTATGAGGTTTTTAAGGCCTATGATGGGGTGCAGGCACTAGAGATTGCAAGGAATGAACAGATCCATCTGATTATTATGGACATTATGATGCCAAATATGGATGGCATTCAGGCAACTATGAAAATCAGAGAGGAGAAGAACATTCCGATTATAATGCTTTCGGCTAAATCTGAGGATTATGACAAGGTTACAGGTCTGAATGTGGGGGCTGATGACTATGTAACCAAGCCCTTTAGTCCACTGGAACTTATTGCCAGAGTAAAATCTCAGCTGAGACGTTATATGAATCTGGGAAGTATGGAGAATAAGAAAAGCGGTGTTTTCAAGACAGGGGGGCTTGAAGTAGATGATACGGAGAAAACGGTTAAAATGGATGGGGAATATGTGACTGTTACTCCTATTGAATTCGGAATTCTTAAGCTTCTTACGGAAAACGCAGGAAAGGTTTTTTCCATGGAGCAGATTTACGAGGCTGTGTGGAATGAGCCTGCCTACAATCCCGAAAATACGGTGGCTGTTCACATAAGACGAATTAGAGAGAAAATAGAAATTAATCCTAAAAATCCAAGATATTTAAAGGTGGTGTGGGGAATTGGATACAAAATTGAAAAATACTAGTTGGGACACAAGAAGAATATTATGTATTGCGTTTGTAATTCTATTCGTAGTGACAGCTTCAATAATGGTTATGACGGCCATACAGCTGACTAGAGCATATGAAATTGAAGGGGGATCAATAACTGCCAGCGACAGTTCAGAGTATTTTGTTGGAGAGTTAAGCAATAAGGAAAGCTTCCATTCAGAGTTAAGAGATTACATGAGAACAATGTGGAGGATAGAAGTCGTTTCAGGTTTCACTGCATTTATAGCCATGATTATGGCATTTGTCACAGTAGGAAAAAAGGATGCAGATGGGGCTGTAAGGATGAGCTGGTTTGACCGCTGGTTTACTGAAATTCAGCTTGTACTTAGCGGCTGCGCTGTGGGCGGAGCCATTGGACTAGGTATGGTCTATTATGAAATGATTCCTATGATTCAAGGGCAGTATAGCCGCTTAGCTAATTTGGCGCTAGATGGAGCAAAAGATTTTCATCAGACCTGGAGTGGCAATTATTCTGATAGCTATATTCCTACAGATTCAATAGCAATTATATGCATTTTAGGTCTTGCAGTTTGCTTTGGCGTGCTCCTCTTATGCATGAACTCCATAATTAAGAAGATAAAGGGAAAGGTATTCTGGAAAAATACGCTTCTGGGAGCTTTGATAATCGCCCTTTGGAATGCTTTCAAGGAAAACGACGACGTTACTGTTAAGGTTATGGGACTTTGCCTGGCTGCATGTATATTGTCAGCATCCTGGATCGGCTTCATACCGGTAATTGTATTAATATTAATATTTGTACCTAAGTGGCTTAAAAAATACAGGAAGATAAAAACAGGAATCCGGGAACTGAAAAATGGTAATTTAGAATACAAGATAGAAATTGACGACAATGGTGAACTGGATCGCTTGGCAGCCGACGTAAATGAAATAACTAAGGCAACTAAAATCGCTGTAGAAAACGAGAATAAGAGCAGCAGAATGAAGACTGACCTTATTTCCAATGTTTCTCACGATATTAAGACACCGCTGACTTCTATGATTACATATGTAGACTTGCTGAAAGTGGAGGGTCTGGATAGCCCTAAAGCTCCTGAATATTTGAAAATTGTCGATGAAAAGACTCAGAGACTAAAAAAGCTTACTGAAGATCTATTCGAGGCAGCGAAGGCGAGCAGCGGGGCTATTCCGGTAGATATGCAGCGAATCGAAATGGTTTCCCTGATTAATCAGGCTTTGGCAGAAACAGAGGAAAAGTTTGAAAAGAGAAACCTTCAGGTTATTTTCAGCAATAAGGCAGAGAGTCTCCATGTAATGGCTGACGGACAGCTACTTTGGAGGGTTATGGAGAATATTTTTGTTAATGCAAGCAAATATGCCCTTGAAGGTAGTAGAGTTTATGTGGACATTTTAGAAAAGGACAAGTACCTGACTGTTGAAGTTAAGAACATGAGTGAGGCTCAGCTTAATATTACAGCTGATGAGCTTATGGAAAGATTCCAGAGAGGTGATGACTCAAGAAATACAGAGGGCAGCGGATTGGGACTTTCAATTGCTAAGGACCTTACTGAGCTAATGAATGGAAAATTCGAAATAAATATAGACGGAGATTTGTTTAAGGCCTCAGTTACACTTGAAAAAAATGAGGAAATAGCTTAAAATTTCATTACAAGAAAAATTTGGAGGATGAAAGATGAAAGCTAGACCTATTATTTTTGATACAGATCCAGGGATTGATGACGCAGCGGCCATTGTCATTGCCATCAAGGACCCTAACTTAGATGTTAAACTTTTAAGTACAGTAGGTGCTAATGTAGAAGTTGAAAAAACTTGCATGAACGCTCTTAGACTTACAGAGTTTACGGATGTAGACATTCCAGTTGCCAAGGGATGCGGAGAGCCTCTTATGAGAAAACTTCGCCCATGCCCTGAAGTACACGGAGTTACAGGTATGGACGGATATGACTTCCCGCCTGTAACAAGAAAACCATTAGACAAGCATGCTGTAGTTGCCATGAGAGACATTATTATGAGCAGTGAAGAAAAAATCACTCTTGTAGTAATTGGAACCCATACAAACGTTGCAATTATGCTGAAGATGTATCCTGAAGTAAAGGAAAAGATAGAGGAAATCGTTACAATGGGCGGTGCTTTGGCAGGCGGAAACACAAACTCAACTGCAGAGTTCAATATTTACAACGACCCACATGCAGCTGACATTGTTTTCAAGTCAGGAATTCCTATTACAATGCTGGGACTTAATGTAACAAATTACGCTCTTATTTACAGAAAAGAAGCTGAGGCTATTAAGGCAAGAGGCGGAAAAGCAGGCGAAATGATTTGCTCACTTCTTGAGCATTATCGCAGTGGCTCTCTAGATGCAGGCGTAAGAGTTCATGATGCTGTTGCAGTTGCATATATGGTTCGTCCTGATTTGTTTAAGACAGAAATGATGCCTGTGGAAATCGCCCTAGATGGACCTGCAGCAGGAACTACTGTATCGGACTTTCGCGCTATGGAAAGTGGTGAAAAAAAGCCTAATGTCAAGGTTGTAACAGAGGTTGACCAGGAAGGCTATACTCAGTGGTTTGTAGATGAATTCTGCAGAGGTGAAGAATAATGAAGGTTCTTAATTTCGGTTCACTGAATCTTGATTATGTTTACAGCGTTGACCATATGGTTCAGCCCGGAGAAACTCTAACCTCTAAAGAACGAAATGTTTTCTGTGGCGGAAAGGGCTTGAATCAGTCCATAGCCCTTGCAAAGGCTGGCGTGTCCGTGTGCCATGCAGGTCAAATTGGAGCAGAAGGCAGCGTTTTAACAGATGCTCTCATAGAGCAAGGCGTTGACACTAAGCTTGTTCAAAAGGTTGACGTTCCAACGGGCCACACAGTTATACAAGTTGACAAAAGCGGTCAAAACTGTATTCTCCTATTTGGCGGAGCCAATAGGGAGATGACAAAGGACTACGTAGACTTCGTATTTGAGGAATTCAGTGATGAAGATGTTCTGCTTCTTCAGAATGAAATCAATCTGCTGGATTATATAATCGATAAAGCCTATGAAAAGGACATGAAAATCGTGCTGAACCCATCTCCTTTTGACAGCAATTTAGACAGCTGCGATTTATCAAAGATATCTATGTTCCTTTTAAATGAAATTGAGGGAGCTCAGATATCAGGAGAGACAGAACCGGGAAAAATTCTTCAGGTAATGAGAGAAAAGTATCCTGGGGCCAAGGTGGTTTTGACCTTGGGGTGTGACGGGTCAGTATATCAGGACGGAGAGACTCGCATCAGACAGGATATTTATGCAGTAGAGGCAGTAGATACCACGGCGGCAGGAGACACTTTCACCGGATACTTTATGGCGGCAATTCTTTCGGGCAGCGAGCCAAAGGAAGCTCTGGACCTGGCATCGAAGGCTTCAGCCATTGCTGTTACAAGGCAGGGAGCGGCACCGTCAATCCCTATGAGAGAAGAAATCGATTTCCTCATTTAAAGTGGCAAATTAAAGACATAATATAACTATACTTTTTTGTAAAAATACGGTACAATAAAGTATAGTTATTTTTTGTAAGGAGAAAAAATGAAGCAATTTTACGTTGAGAATATTAAGAACTATCCAGAAGTCGTAGACTTCTTTATGATTAAAAGCGCTGGCATTAAGGTGGGCGCTAACAAGAAGCAGTATCTAGATATATTACTAGGAGATAAAACAGGAGAAATCAATGCCAAGAAGTGGGATGTTTCTGAAACTGAAGCTGCGGAACTGGCCACTTACAAGGAAGGTGACCTTATTAAGGTTAAGGCTCAGGTAACTGACTGGCAGGGGCAGACACAGCTGCGAATTACTAGAATTCGCAAGTCTAACGAGGCAGATAACCTTGAAATAGAAGATTATATAAAGGCGGCGCCGGAAAAGTCAGAAGAAATGTTTGACTACATTTATGGAGTTGCTGAAAGCATGGAAGATGAGGATTTAAAGAAGCTTTGTACTAAGGTTTTAAATGACAATAAGGATAGACTTATGTATTATCCTGCAGCTTCTAAGAACCACCACGCAGAGTACGGCGGACTTCTTTATCACGTGAAGAGAATGCTTATGACAGGAATTGCTGTCTGCCAGATTTACACGTATCTGAATAGAGATTTGGTATGCGCAGGAGTTATTCTTCATGATATTGAGAAGCTAAATGAAATTGAGTCAAATGAATACGGTGTTTCACCGGGATATTCCTTTGAGGGACAGCTTCTTGGACATATTGTTCAGGGAATCAGCTTCCTTGATAGAGAGACAAGAGCTCTTGGATTCAGCAGAGAGAAAGCAATTATGCTAGAACATATGATACTTTCACATCATTACGAACCAGAATTTGGAAGCCCGAAAAAGCCATTGTTCCCTGAAGCAGAATTGCTTCACTACCTGGACATTTTAGATGCAAGAATGTTTGATATGGAAGATGCCCTGAGAGGCGTGGAACCAGGCGAATTTACAGATAGAGTGTGGATTCTAGATAACAGAAGACTATACAAGCCTACTGGAATGTAGGAGTATATATACTACAGAAATGTAGAGGTGGAAAGTCATATGATTAAGTTTAACAAGGACGTAATGCAGGCGTTACACGCGCTGGAAGAGAAGAAAATAGAATGTTATGCAGTTGGAGACTGTGTGAGATGGGCACTGGCAGGAACCAGAACTTATGACTGGGACCTAGTTGCTTTCTGCACGCCAGAGCAGCTTAAGGAAACTTTCCCAGAGGGAGAAGTTCTAAGCAAATCACAGGATGTAATTAGACTGGATTATTCTGTGGAAAATGAAGAAGAGGGATCGATTATTGATATCAGATCCGTAGACAGCAACCTTGAGGAACTACTAGAAAAACGCGGATTTACAATTGACGCGGTGGCAGACAACCCGGAGAGAAATTTAGTTGATCCTTTCAATGGAAGAGAGGACATTAAGAAAAAACTTGTTAGGACCATTGGCCCAGCAAATGAACTTTTCAAAAAAGATCCTATAAAAATGCTTACTGCAGTAAGATTTGTTGCGGAAATGGACTTCGACCTTCACAAGGAAGTTTTCCAGGCAATTTCAGAAAACAGCAGAGCATTGGTAAATTACAATATTTCTGAAATAAGAGCAGAAATAGATAGACTTCTTGTGGGTATAAGCGCAGGAAAGGCCCTTTCTATTATGGCGGAAAGCGGACTTATGGCCTCAGTGTTTGGAGAAGATGTGGCAAAACGAATGAACCACACTGAAATGAAGGATTTCTCCATGCTCTGCGACAATATTGACAAAACTCATCAGGTTAGATTGAGAAGATGGGGACTTCTTTTCACTGTACTTGGAAAGAGAAAAGCCCTAAAGGCTGTAGAACGCATGAGTTTTGATGAAAAAACAGACAAGTATATGACTGACGCTGTTAAGCAGATGCACGCCATTAACTTTCTTGGCGACCCAACGGCATTCAAGAAGTTCCTGTACACCTATGGAGAAGAGGAGTATCACTTCCTTCACAACCTCTCCAAGGCCCAGAGAATTATCTACGACCAGCCTTCACACAAGATTGAAGGTAGAAATTATCTGTACGACACGATCAAAACCAACAGAGAACCTGTATTTCCTGACGACTTGGTAATCGACGAAAACGATTTGATTCAGGCGGGAATCGTGGAAACCGTTGAGAGAGCAAGAGAAGTTCTAGGTTACACTACGGCAATTGTTCATATGAAGCCTAAGAGAAACACTCGCGAGGACCTGATGAAGGCAGCAAGAAAATTCAGCAAGAGTAAGTTTGCGGTTAAGACTAGATACGTTTCATGGATGAGGTAAATGGAAGAAAAAAGGGGAACACTGACAGAAGTTATATTTCACAACGAAGATAATGGATATACCATAGGAGTGATGGAGACAGACGAGGAGATTTTTACCGTAGTCGGCTGTCTCCCTTCCTGTGCCATTGGTTCATCATACAAGTTAAGAGGAAACTTCAAGGTCCACCCAACTTACGGAGAGCAGTTTGCTTTCTCAGAATTTGAGGAAGTGCTGCCGACGGGAGTTGTAGGAATTGAAGGTTTTTTGGCGTCCGGAGTTATTAAGGGAATTGGACCTAAGATGGCGGCTGCCATAGTGCAAGTCTTTGGGGAAAATACCTTGGAAATTATGGAAGAAGAGCCGGAAATGCTTATTAAAGTTCCTGGAATAGGTGCCAAGAAGGCAGCTGCCATTGCTGAAAGCTATGCGGCTCATAGGGAATTTGCAAAGGTTTCTATGTACTTTCAGGAATTTGGAATTTCGGCAGATTATGCCCTGAAACTGTATAAGATTTATGGTGCTGAAGCTATGGAACTGGTGGCAGAAAACCCTTATAGACTTACTTCAGAAGTTTATGGAATTGGATTTAGGAAGGCTGACGCCATAGCGTACAAAATGGGTTTTGATGCGGAGAGTCCATTTAGAATAAAGAGTGGAATAAAGTTCGCACTTACGTATTATGCCTCGGAAGGTAGCACCTATGTGCCACAGCAGGAACTTTGCGAGAAAGTGGCGCAGCTTCTGGAGTTGCCTAGTGAGATGGTTTATGACAACCTAGTGGAAATGGCCTTCGAAGGGGAGGTCAATGTGGACACCATAGAGGGCAGGCCGGTGGTGTACCTTTATGCCTATTACTATGCGGAGAAGAAGGTATGCAGAAACCTAGCAGCCATTGAAAATGCAAGCATGAAAGCACTTAGCATAGATGTGGACAGCATGATTGATATGACTGAGCGCGGGTCAAGAATAGAACTTTCGTCGACTCAGAGATATGCAGTTAGAAGCGCTGTAACCAGAAGCCTGTCGGTTATTACAGGGGGACCGGGAACAGGAAAAACAACAATAATAAATACTATTATTAATATACTGGAAGGCAGCGGCCTAAAGATTGCAATTTCAGCGCCTACAGGGCGTGCGGCTAAGCGTATAACTGAAACTGGCGGACACCCAGCTTACACCGTGCACAGACTTTTGGAATACTACTATTCTGAGGGCGAGGACGAAATGTGCTTTGGCAGAACGGAGGAAAATCCTTTGGACTACGATGCTGTAATCGTCGACGAGGCTTCCATGCTGGATCTTTTACTGATGCAGGGACTGACTGATGCTATTAAGCCGGGAACCAGACTGATTCTCGTAGGGGACGTGGACCAGTTGCCATCAGTTGGGGCAGGAAACGTGCTTCGTGACATTATAGAAAGTGAATACGTACATACTGTTAAGCTGACTGACATTTTCAGGCAGGCTCAGGAAAGCATGATCGTTGTAAATGCCCACAGAATCAACGAGGGCGAGGCACCTTTCCTAAATAGCAAGGACAAGGATTTCTTCTTTATGGAAAGGAAGTCGGAAAAACAGATTAGTGACCTTATTGTGGAGCTTGTTACGGGAAGGCTTGCGGCTTATTATAAGTGGACGGACTCTTTGAAGGATATACAGGTTTTGACCCCTGTGAAGAAGGGAATACTGGGAAGTATTGCTCTTAACAAGGTTTTGCAGGCGGCCCTTAACCCGCCGTCACCGGAGAAGGCTGAGAAAAAATTTGGGGATAGAATTTTCCGAGTTGGCGACAAGGTTATGCAGATAAAAAACAACTATCAAATCGGATGGAGAAAGCGCCGTGATTTTTCTGAGGGCGAGGGGATTTTCAACGGTGACGTAGGCTATGTTGAGGGGATCGATAAGGAATACAACACCTTGAATGTGGTCTTTGATGAGGATCGAGTAGTAACCTATGAATTCTCTATGTTGGACGAACTGGAGCTGGCTTATGCGGTGACTGTGCACAAGAGCCAGGGTAGCGAGTTCCCAATTGTAGTCATGCCGATTTCGTGGTTCCCGCCTGTTTTAGCCACAAGAAACCTTCTGTACACGGCGGTTACAAGAGGTAAAAACCTGGTAGTTTTGGCCGGTATGGAGAATAAAATGAATGCCATGATAGATAATAATCGAATTACTATGAGATATTCAGGATTGAAGTTCAGACTTCACAAGTTCATAGAGCTTGGACAGCTAGATTAATGTTTGAATAGATAGTAAAAGGGGGGAAGAGATACTCGTATGGGGAAATTGATTGAAAAGCTTCTGAATCTCATATATCCGTCATCGCTTTATTGTAGCTGCTGCGGGAATATTATTGACGAGACCAGAACCTACAACCTCTGTGACCATTGCATTACTCACGTTAAATGGGATAGAACCACTGAACCTAGACTGGTGTCAGGAATAAAAATGCTCAGGTGCACGGAGTATGGGATTTATGAGAGAAGCCTTATTTTTGGGTTAAAATATAATAAAAAAAGATATCTGGCACGAGACATAGGCAAGATAATGGCTGACAGATTTGCCATTACGGATTTGTCGGCAGACGTGATTGTTCCAGTACCTTTGCATCGAAACAGGGAGAAGTGGAGAGGTTTCAACCAGGCCGCTCTAATGGGAAAATATATGGGAAAAAACTTAAATCTACCTTGCATTCCCGAGGCATTGCTTCGAAGACAGAATACTCGTGCCATGCGCGGCCTTTCGCCTACGGAGCGAGCAGAAAACATAAGGAATGCCTTTGCTCTGAATCCCGCTTGTGCATCAAAACTCAAAGGAAAGAAAATTCTCTTAGTCGATGACTTCTATACTACAGGAAGCACGGCCAAAGAATGTGTCAGTGCTCTTTCTTCGGCGGAGCCTGAGGAAGTGATATTTCTTGCTTTTGCAGCAAAGTATCATGAAAATCCTTATGGTGAAAACAATTATTCCACTTGAAATCTTTAACAATTAAAGGTAAAATTACATTATTTCCATAAAGACAGTTTGCAGTTGTCTGGGTCTGTGGTTGAAAATCCAAGCCAGTTACGGGCAAAGGGATCCACGTAAGCTGATCCGCAAGGCGGCAGTGATCATGGCGTAGCTTAGAAGTAAGTCCTCGGAAAAATTCCGGTCAAGGCGAGTGTGGGGGCAAAGACCAGGTCAGCCAGACAACTGCAGACTGTCTTTTGTTATACAGGGAAATTGATATTGCAGATTAAAAATGGGAGAGTTCTTTTGAACTCTCCCATTGAATATTCTTATTTAGTTTTAGTGTTTACATTAATATCTGGTTTCTAGAAGTCCGTAGTTGCCGTCCTTTCTGCTGTAGACAATGTTAACGCTATCAGTCTCCATATCTAGGAATACGAAGAAATCGTGTCCTAACATTTCCATTCTGATAATGGCATCTTCAACGTCCATAGGCTGTAAATCGAATTTCTTGGTTCTAACAACCTTTACTTCTTCAACCTCTTCTTCCGGCATTTCTGGAATGTTCTCAAATCTTAATGACTTATTGTCATTGTATCTCTTCTGAAGCTTGCCCTTATATTTAGCCATCTGGCTTGAAAGCTTATCAACAGCTTTATCAATTCCCTCATATACATCAGCAGCAACTTCCTCAGCTCTGAAAACAGTGCCCTTAGCGTTAATTGTAACTTCAATCTTGTCCTTGCCTCTTTCCTGAGATAGGACTACATTGACAGTGATGTCATCTGAAAAATATTTGCCTAACTTCTCAAATTTCTTTTCCAATGTGTCTTCTAAACGCTTGTAAGTAGTGAAGTTCTTTCCAGTGATATTAATCTTCATATGATGACCTCCTTGGTTATAATGGCTCTGTGACGAACCATATTTTTTATGCCTCTATTATAGCATCATTGTCATAAAATGTCACATGTTTTTTAAAGTTTTCTTGGTAAAAAAACTGACACGGCTGTGACACTTGTTCTACATAATCAATCCTTGATATTTACACGATTTTAATGTAAAATTAAGGGTAGAAATTGAGAGGGGAGAGACTATGCAGGCTTTTATCGATAATATCATTTCTAACATAAGAATAAACGATGCTTTAGACATCTTAATCGTATCATATATTTGCTATAAAATTTTAGGGTTTATTAAGGAAAGCAGGGCAGAACAGTTGGTCAAAGGGCTGATTGTTTTGATCGTTGCTTTCTTTGTGTCTGATTTTTTAAATCTGTACACCCTTAATTGGATACTTAAGAGCACCATGACAATTGGTGCAATCGCTTTGGTTGTAGTGTTCCAGCCGGAACTGAGAAGAGGCCTTGAATATGTAGGAAGAAGCAAGCTGGTGAAACCTGCCTTTAGCCAAATCGGGAAAGAAAAGGCAAAGCTTATCACTGATGAGTTCGTTAAGGCTGTGTCCAACTTGTCTAGTACGAGAACTGGTGCGCTTATTGTTCTTGAAAGGGAAACTGCCCTGACAGATATTGCTGAAACAGGAACTATAATCGACGCTAGAATTTCCCAGGAAATGATCGGAAATATTTTCTACGAAGGTGCGCCACTTCACGATGGTGCTGTAATCGTACGTGGGGACAGACTTTACGCGGCTGGATGCGTTTTGCCGCTGACATCTAATAAGGCTTTGAATAAGAACCTGGGTACAAGGCATAGAGCCGGAATCGGAATTACAGAACACTCCGATGCTATTTCTATCATCGTAAGTGAGGAAACTGGCGTAATTTCTATGGTTCAGGACGGAAAGCTGACAAGATTCCTAGATTCTAAGAGCGTGGAAAAGATTCTTCTAAGGTTTTATTTGTCCGGAGAGGAAGCAGACGACGGATTGCTGAATAAGCTGTTAGGCAGAATAGGAGGCAAGAAGAAAGATGCTAAATAATAAGAGAGTAAATATTGTTCTGTCTGTAATAATTGCTATTTGTTTATGGACATATGTTGTAGGTGAAACTAATCCTACAATTGTTAAGACATATAAAAATATACCTATAAAAGTTAAGAATGAGAAGGTGTTGGAGGAACAGAACCTTGCCTTAGGTGAGATGGAAACAAGCACTGTATCAATTACTGTTAAGGGCAGCAGAAACAGAATCAACAAGATTTTGAACAGTGATATATCGGCCTATATCGATTTGGAAGAGGCAGAAAAGGGCGAAAATGTTATGAGGGTTCATATTCAAACGCCGTTTTCTGTTGAATATGAAGATAGTAGTGTGCAGACCGTTAAGGTTAATATAGAAAATATGAAGACGAAGGATATACCTGTTGTCATAGATTATGATGGTGCAGATGATTCTAAGTCTGAGGATAATAAGCCGGTAACTGTGAAGGTGATGCCAGAAACTGTAACTGTAAAAGGTGCTGAATCTAGAGTTGATGAAGTTCAAAGCGCCAGGGGCAGCATAGAGGCAAATCTTGTATCAGACGAACAGACAACATTTAACGTAAATATTAAGGCTGTTGACTCAAGTAAGAAGGAAGTACCTTATGTAAATCTGTCTCAGACAGTCGTTACTGTGCAGTCGCAGCTTACAAGGGCTAAGACTGTGCCATTAAAAGCTGATGTAACAGATAATGAAACCTCAGGCCTTGAGAAGAACTACGAAGTGCCGGAAACGATAACAGTTATGGGTAGTAGTGATGTTTTGGAAAACGTCGAATACATTAAGTGTGAGGACATAGATATTTCTGACGTAACTGAAAGTTGCCAGATACAGCTTAAGCTGATTATGCCAGAGGGTGTAAGCATTTCAAAGGCAGATAAGAAGAAGGCTGTTTTGACGGTGACTGTTGAGAAAATGTCAGATAAGACCGTTACCATAGATTCTTCGCAAATTGATATAAAGGGTTTGGGAAAGAACCTTGTAGCGGATATTGAAAATGGCAAAATCGAGATAACTGTAAGCGGAAAGAAGAGCGATTTGAGCGGATTCAGTGCTGATAAGGTATCCTTAAGTGTAAATCTTAAGGATATAGGTGCGGGCACTCATAGAGTCGAAATCTCCGCGAAAACAGATTTCGATTATGGAAGTATCAGAATAAACCCACAGACAGTTAAGGTTACTATAGAAGATGACAATGAGAATGACAACGAGGAAAACTAGAAAGGCATGAGGTGAGATTTATATGGGTAGATTATTCGGAACAGACGGTGTCAGAGGTGTTGCAAATAAAGAGTTAACACCTGAGCTTGCTTTTAATCTTGGTAAGGCAGGGGCATCGGTTTTAAGCAAGGATGGCAATAGACCTGTATTTGTAATAGGCAGAGATACCAGATTATCAGGAGATATGTTAGAAAGTGCGCTGACAGCAGGAATTCTTGCAGTTGGAGGACATGTTATTAAGGCGGGAGTAATTCCGACGCCAGCAGTAGCACATCTTGTAAAGAAATATAAGGCAGACGCAGGCGTTGTAATTTCAGCTTCTCATAACCCTTTTGAATACAATGGAATTAAGTTTTTCAACGGTGAGGGTTACAAGCTAGATGATAAGATTGAAGACAAAATTGAAGGCATTATCCTTGCCGGCATAGATTCGAATATGCATCAGACTGGCGATGCAATTGGTAAGTGCCTAGATGCTGGGAAAGATGCACAGGCCCTTTATATTGAGTTTCTTGCAGAAACATTTGAAGGCAATATGGAAGGAATGAAAATCGTTCTTGACTGTGCAAATGGAGCTGCATATGAAACTGCTCCAACTGTTTTCCGTACTCTTGGAGCTGAGGTTATTACAATTGGTTGTGAACCTGATGGTATCAACATCAATGACAACATTGGATCCACTCATCCTGAGCTGCTGCAGAAAACTGTAGTAGAAACAGGCGCTGACATGGGTCTTGCCTACGATGGTGATGCGGACAGACTTATTGTAGTAGACGAAAAGGGACAGATTATCGATGGCGACAAAACCATCTGCATCTGTGCAAAAATGTTAAAGGATGAAGGTCTACTGGATAATAATCTTGTTACAGCTACTGTAATGAGCAACATCGGATTCCATAAGTATATTAAGGAAAATGTAGGAGCAGATGTTAATGTTACTGCAGTAGGTGACAGATATGTTCTTGAATCCATGATAGAAAACGGATGTGTTATCGGAGGAGAACAGTCTGGTCACATTATTTTCTTAAACTATACTACTACTGGAGATGGAACTTTATCTTCACTGCAGTTTGTAAAAGCTGTACAAAAATCTGGAAAGAAGCCATCTGAGCTTGCTGCAGAAATCGAAATTTATCCGCAGACTCTTGTAAACGCAAAAGTAGCAAACGAAAATAAAAATGACTACCTGAAGGATAAGGAAATTCAGGACTATATTGCGGAAATTGAAGAGGAAATGAAGGGATCGGGAAGAGTTCTGATTAGACCTTCAGGAACTGAACCTTTAGTAAGAGTTATGATTGAGGGCGAGGATATAGAGAGAATTAACCAGCTAGCTGAGGACCTTGCTAAGAAAATCAGTGATAAGTATATGTAAGTATATAAGTGTATGTGTAGAGATATTTGTTAGGAGAAAAATATGTGTGGAATTGTAGGCTATGTAGGTGGAGATAATGCAAAAGACTACATTATCGATGGCCTAAAAAAACTTGAATATAGAGGATACGACTCTGCAGGAATTGCTTTGCAGAGCGATAATAAACTAATTGTCAGAAAGAAGAAAGGCAAGATTGCCAACCTTGAAAAAATGATAGAGGGAGAAAAGCTTTACGGCACGACAGGAATTGGGCACACAAGATGGGCAACTCATGGTGCACCGTCAGATATAAATTCTCATCCTCATATCAGCCAGGACGAATCCATTGCCATAGTTCATAATGGAATCGTTGAAAACTATATGGACTTAAAGAAGATGCTTAACGAAAAGTACGGCATCGTGTTCAAAACAGAAACAGACTCAGAAGTAATCGCTCAGCTTATTAGTGTTCTTAATGAAGGCGATTTAGAAAAAGCTGTATATCAGGCTGTTTCTATGATGAGAGGTGCTTACGCCTTCTGTGTAGTCGCAAAAGATGAACCAAATAAGATTATCGCTTACAGAAAGGACGCACCTTTAATTGCAGGTCTTGGAAAGGGATGCAACTTTGTAGCATCAGACATTCCTGCCCTGCTTAAATATCTTAATGAAATTTACCTTATTGAAAATGACGAAATGGTTATCTGCACTCCAGACCGCATCGTTATTAAAGATAAAGACGGAAAAGAAGTGAAGAGAAAGGTTCTTCACGTTAACTGGAGCATGGAAGATGCAGAAAAAGATGGATATGAGCACTTTATGCTTAAGGAAATCCACGAACAGCCTAAGGCAATTAGAGAAACTTTAACAAGAAGACTTGATGAAAATTATAATATTACTTTAGACGGAATAACTTTGACAAAGGAACAGCTAGAAGACTTCAATAAGGTTTACATTGTAGCTTGCGGAACAGCATATCACGCAGGCCTTGTAGGAAAATATCTTATTGAAAAGATGGCAAGAATCCCTGTTGAAATTGATGTTGCATCAGAATTCAGATACAGAGATCCATTTATTGATGATAAGACTTTATTTATTGCAATCAGCCAGTCAGGCGAAACTCTTGATACCTTGGAAGCACTACGTGAAGCAAAGAGAAAAGGTGCAAGAATCCTATCAATTGTAAACGTTGTAGGAAGCTCAGTAGCAAGAGAATCTGACGATGTATTCTATACATGGGCAGGACCTGAAATAGCAGTAGCTTCAACTAAGGCATATACTACGCAGCTTGTTTGCCTATACCTAATTGCTCTTTATATGGGTAAACTTAGGGACACTATTACAGAAGAGTACTACAGAACAATGCTTGAAGAATTAAAGGCAACACCTGCAAAGGTGGAAAAAATTTTGAAGGATGCTTCCAAAATAGAAGGTCTGGCAAAGATGCTATACAACAGAACTAACGTATTCTTCATAGGAAGAGGCCTGGATTCAGCTGTTGCTTATGAAGGTTCACTGAAGCTGAAGGAAATTTCATATATCAATTCCTTTGCCATTGCGGCAGGTGAGTTGAAGCACGGAACCATTGCACTTATGGAGCCGGAAACAATTGTAATCGCGTTAGCGACTCAGGAAGTTTTGTTCGAAAAGATGGTATCAAATATTGTAGAAGTTAAGGCGAGAATGGCTCACATTGTGTCAATTGCCAAGGAGGGCAATACTAAAATTGAGGAAACAAGTAATGAGACTGTGTACATTCCGCAGTGTGCCGACGAGGTGGCGCCGTTGCTTTCTGTTGTGCCTCTGCAGCTTTTCTCATACTATGTGGCAAGAGAAAAGGGCGAAGACATTGATAAACCAAGAAACCTTGCAAAGAGTGTAACCGTTGAATAGAGACAGGAGAGAAAACCAATGAATTACGAAATTAGAGATATTAATCTGGCACCGTCAGGGCATCAGAAGATTGAATGGGTAAGAAATAATATGCCGCTGCTTCGCGGTCTGGAAGATGAATTTTTAACAACAAAACCTTTTGAGGGCATTAAAATTTCTCTTTCTGTTCACTTGGAAGCAAAGACCGCTTACCTTTGTAAGGTTCTTGCAGCAGGCGGAGCGGAAATGTCAGTTACAGGAAGTAACGTACTTTCAACTCAGGATGATGTTGCTGCGGCACTTGTAGATGACGGTCTTAAGGTTTTTGCATATCACGGAGCTACTCAGGAGGAATATGACAGACATATTGAAATGTGTCTGGAACACAAGCCTAACATCATTATTGACGACGGTGGCGATTTAGTTGGAATGCTTCACACTAAGAGACCTGACCTTGCTGAAGAAGTATGGGGAGGTTGTGAGGAAACAACTACAGGCGTAATTAGACTGAAGGCTATGGCAAAGGAGGGAGTTCTTAAATTCCCTATGGTTGCTGTAAACGATGCTGACTGCAAGCATCTATTTGATAACAGATACGGAACTGGTCAGTCAGTTTGGGACAGCATTATGAGAAATACTAACCTGATCATTGCATCTAAGACTGTTGTTGTTGCTGGCTATGGCTGGTGTAGCCGTGGTATTGCAATGCGCGCAGCTGCTTTAGGTGCGAAGGTTATCGTAACTGAGATTAATCCGGTCAAAGCTATTGAAGCCAGAATGGATGGCTACGATGTAATGACTATGGATAAGGCGGCGCCTTACGGAGACATCTTCGTTTCCGCAACAGGATGCTGCAAAACTATTACAGTAGATCATATGTTAAAAATGAAGGGAGGCGCAATCCTGACTAATGCAGGTCATTTCAACTGCGAAATCGACATGGCTGGTCTGGAAGAAGCGGCTATATCCAAGAGAGAAACTCGTAAAAACATTATGGGATACGAGCTTTCTAATGGCAAGATGGTTAATGTAATCGGAGAAGGCAGATTGGTAAACATTGCTGCTGCTGATGGACATCCTGCAGAAATCATGGATATGAGTTTTGCTGTTCAGGCTATGTCAGCGATGTACATTAAGGATAACTACAAGAAATTGCCTAATGATGTAATCGACGTAAGCAGCGAAATTGATGACATCGTTGCAAGAAGAAAACTTGCAGCTTGGAACATTGAAATCGACAGACTTACTCCTGAGCAGGAAGAATATCTGAATAGTTGGGATCTATAAAATGACGTACGAGGAAATTAAAAATCAGGCGGCTCAGGCCGTAACAGAATTACTTGAAGTTGCAAAGCTTTCCGAAGGTGACATCTTTATCATAGGATGTTCCTCCAGTGAAATCAAGGGTGCCCGCATAGGCAAGGGCTCTGACATCGATGCAGCAAAGGCTGTTTACGAAGGTGTTAAACCTATTCTTGATGAAAAGGGTATATATCTTGCTGCGCAGTGCTGCGAACATTTGAACAGAGCGGTAATTGTGGAGAAGGACGCTCTTCTTCCAGGCACAGAAATATGCAACGTTGTTCCGCAGCTTCATGCAGGCGGTTCTTTCGCCATGACTGTCTACCAAAATGCAAAGCATCCGGTTGCAGTTGAGGAGATCAAAGCTGACGCAGGCATGGACATCGGCGATACGCTTATTGGAATGCACCTTAAGAAGGTTGCTGTTCCTGTAAGAATTTCCGTTAAGGATATCGGAAAAGCACATGTCGTTTGTGCTAGAACTAGACCTAAATTTATCGGCGGAAGCCGCGCAGTTTACGACGATGTGCTGTCCGGCGGAGATGTGAGACGATAATTTTAAAATTTATTAACTGTAATGAACTTGATACCGGCGCCTGAAACAGTGGCGCTGATATTAAGTTCTTTTTTTATTTAATAGGAAATATCGGCATTTCCTATTCCTAATAAAAAACTGACATTCTTTTCCATTAAGAACGTCAGGCAGTGATTTGTTGCACACTAAAATAGGGAATGCTTAATAGTATA